>ENA-ORXM01002287-ORXM01002287.1-marine-metagenome-genome-assembly--contig:-NODE-2287-length-22922-cov-3.757496_pt1 | contig 22922 bp, 15 predicted proteins | sample MGYA00237867_ERZ511480 | MGnify/ENA primary metagenome ERZ511480 (study PRJEB26309, sample SAMN06266103) | marine metagenome | isolation source: Algal blade | place: United Kingdom:Sidmouth, United...
CCCCGATAGTCCAATTGTAGGTACGTCTTCTGCTCGACGCAAAGCTTTGATAAAAGCAGTTCGTCCAGATGTTGTATTGAAGGATATTCGTGGCAATGTCCCCACGCGCTTGCAAAAATTAAAAGAGGGTCAATTTGATGCTATTCTTTTAGCAATTGCTGGAATCAATCGACTAGAATTGGACATGAGTGATTTTGAAATGATCCGTTTAAATCCTAAAGAGTTTGTTCCTGCTCCAGCACAAGGCGTTTTGACTTGGCAAACAAAAACAGATAATATGGAGGTTCGTATAACCCTTCGTAAAATTCATCGCTCGGATGTCTTGCAATGTACTAATGTAGAACGCAAGGTCTTAAGATTACTAGACGGTGGTTGCCACTTACCTTTAGGGGTTTATTGTGAAGCCGATGACATGGGCTATTATCATGTTTGTGCGATTCTTTCTGGTGGTTTAGATCAAGAGTTGAATGTTGTGAACTTGTCCTCTAGTACTACTAAGAATCTAGCAGAAACAATCTTTGCACAATTGACACAAGGAGTAGACTTATAGAACATTATTTAGAATGCAAACTACTCAACAGCCAACTGTTTTTATTTCTAGGGACTTGGAAGAAGATAGTATTTTTAAAGAACGTATTGCTTCCAAAGCTAAGGTAATTGGGCTTTCTTTAATTGAATTTAAAGCCGTTCCTTTTGGGAAATTGCCTATTGGGGATTGGTTGTTTTTTTACAGTAAAAAAGGCATTCACTATTGTTTGTCTCAACTGGATAATTTGGAACAACTACCACCTATTGGTGTGATTGGGCAAGCATCTGCCGATTTTTTATGGTCTAAATATAAGATTCAAGCGCAGTTTATAGGTACTGGACATCCTGAAGGAACAGCTTTGGCTTTTTCAAAATTGGTACAAAACAAAAAAGTTGTTTTTGCACAGGCACAGCATTCCAAACAATCAGTACAACAATTATTGGATAAAAATGTTATTTTTTATAATGTGATTACTTATCAAAACGAAGTAAAGGTAGATTTTGAACTTCCTCGGATTGATATTTTAGTTTTTACAAGCCCCTTAAACGTCAAGGCTTATTTTGATACATATTCCTATCACAGCACACAAAAAATCATCAGTATTGGTCGTGTTACAGCCAAAGCCTTGAATGAAATTGGCATCACAACCCTCACCATAGCAGCAGCACCTAATGAATTGGAATTAGCAACTGCTTGCTTAGCATTTATCCAATAAATAATGTTTAAAGAAGAGAACAATCGCTTAAAAGCAAGTTTTGAATTTGAAGATTTTATTACTGCATTTGCTTTCATGACAGAAGTTGCTTTTTGGGCAGAAAAACAAGCCCATCATCCCAATTGGAGCAATGTATACAACAGGGTCGAAATTGAATTGACAACGCACGACGAAGGCAATACCATTACTAAAAAAGATCATACTTTAGCTAAAAAAATAACACAGCTTTACGCAAAATATCAATAAATTAATATGGATACCATTCTAAAATACTTTCCTGATTTAAGTCCTTTACAAATTGACCAATTAAGCCAATTGGGAGATTTATATACTGATTGGAATAGCAAAATCAACGTCATTTCTCGCAAAGATATTGAAAATATCTACCCACACCATATTTTACATTCAATGGGCTTGGCAAAAGTTTTTCAATTTAAGGAAGGCAGTAAAGTTATGGACTTGGGAACAGGAGGAGGTTTACCTGGTATTCCTTTGGCAATTTTATTTCCAGAAGTAGATTTCTTGTTGGTCGATTCTATTGGGAAAAAAGTTCGAGTGACGCAAGAAATTGCAGAAGCTGTTGGACTTAAAAATGTTCGTACACAACAAGCGAGAGCAGAGGAATTAAAAGAGAAATTTGACTTTGTTGTTACTCGTGCAGTTGCCGTTTTACCACAGTTGGTCACTTGGACTCGTCGTGCGATTAGTGACAAAGATCAACATGGTACTCCCAATGGAATTTGGGCACTTAAAGGAATTGATCGAGCAACGGAAGAAGCTAAGGCTTTGGGCAAAGATGCGTACACTGAAATTTATCCTATGAGTGCTTTTTTTGAAGAAGATTTTTTTGAGACAAAGTGTGTAGTTTATGCACAAAAATAAAATATTTAAATAGCCCTAAAGGTGTTGGCTCTAGGGCTATTTAAATATACTTTTCTATCAACTAAATTTAAGGTTTTCTTTTATTCTTTTAGCATTTTAACTGTTTGTAAACCTTTACTAGAATTAATCTTAACAAAATAAACTCCTGTTGTCAAGTGTTCTACAGATACTTGAATTTGCTTTTGCTCTTGATATTGTTTGCTCAACACAACTCTACCATTTACATCTACTATTTCCAGTTGTATATCTTGGCTATTTTTTAATAACTCTAGGGTTAAATCATCTTTGGCTGGAATGGGATAAACCTTGATTATTTCAGTACTTGGTATTTCTGCTATGTTCGTCATCACAGGCAGTCCTATATTAAGGTTATCTAAATATAAGTTATTCCCATAGCCATTAACGCCTACTATCCGAAGCAATGCATTATTACCCAAATAAGGACTCAAATTTATTCTTTCTTTGCGCCAATCTGCCGCATTATCTGGAACCCAAACACTCGTGACATAACTATTATCAATAGATAAATCTAATCCTCCTTTGGTATAGATTGGTTGATATGTTAGTCCACAATCTATTGATACTTCGACTACTAACGTATCTGAATACTGCGCACTATAAGGGTTATAACTCACATCAAAAGATAATTCTGCAATAGTTACCGTATCCAAATCTAATAAAGGCAATACAAGATAATCCTTTTGACCTACTGCATTATAAGCTGAATACTCTAAATACATGACATCATTTGTAGCACCATTCGTTGCCGTCCAAACACCACCAATCCAAGTTGTTGAATTATCTGGATTAATAATAGAGGTATTTAGAGGTGGAAATGTTCCTGTAAAATCTTCTTGATAAGGTAGTGTATTGGTTGCTTGTATGGTTAAATCAAGCGTAACAATACTATCACAACCAGCTATATTCGTGAGTATATATGTGGCTGTATTATTGCTTGAGGTATAGATATTCCCATCTATCCAAGTATAAGCACTACAGGCTGTTTGAGTATCTGTTCCTGTATTTGGAGAGCATTGACTCAATTTTAGGATAAAACCGTCATTATTTCCATTACTAGTTAAATTATATACTCCTGCATTAGGGTTAAAATCGTTACTATTATCAAAATAACCTGCTATATATATGTTATTATCCAAATCAATATTCGTAGCTCGAGTCCTTGAATCATTAGTTCCGCCTATTTGCCTACTCCAAATAAAATTACCATTCGAATTTAACTTTTGGATGAAAATATCTACCGTTCCAATAACACTTGTGAGATTAACTATTGCAGTATCAGGATCAATATCTATTACACCTCTAAAGTTTCCTATTATGTATATATTACTATTGTTGTCAACAGTTATATATGGATCAAACACTGAATCACCATTCGTATTTCCATCTAGTTTTTTAGCCCACACAAAACTCCCATTCGCATCCAGTTTCTGGATATAAGCAGCTTGATATCCAGTTGAGGTCAAATAAAAGGTATCATTATTAGGATTAAAATCTACCGTCCCAATAAATGCTCCTGTTGTATAAATATTTCCATTATTATCAGAAACGATATTATATCCAACCTCTGATCCAGCACTACCCATAGATTTAGCCCAAATAAAGTTTCCATTCATATCTAATTTTTGGATAAAAGCATCTGTACCTCCATTCGAAGTGAGGTTAAACGTACTACTGTTGGGGTCCAAATCTATCGTATTATAAAAATAACCTGTTGTATAAATGTTATTGTTCTGATCAATTTCAATATCATATGCATAATCAGAGCCCGTACTGCCTACTGATTTAACCCACACAAGGTTGCCACTTGCATTCAGTTTTAGTATAAAAACATCTATTGCTCCATTCGAAGTTAAATTAAAAATACCAGTACTAGGATCAAAATCTACCGTATTATGAAATACTCCAGTGATATAAACGTTACCATTTGCATCTGTACTTATATTCCGTGCCTCATCATCATTTGATCCTCCTACACTTTTAGCCCAAGTAAAATTACCATTCGCATCCAATTTTTGAACGAATATATCTCTATCATTAGTTCCACTAGAAGCCAAACTAAAGACACCTCCCCCTGGATTAAAATCTACTGTTCCTGAAAAAAAACCTGTAGTGTAGACATTCCCATTTGTATCTACTGCTATATCATATCCAAGACAAGCACCTGCTCCTTCCGTAGATTTAGCCCATACAAAATTGCCACTTGCATCTAATTTTTGGATAAAAGTAGCAGCCATAAAGCTTCCACTTGTACTCAAGTTGAAAGTTCCCGCACCTGGATCAAAATCTACTGTTCCAAAGAATGTACCAACAGTATAAACATTTCCATTTACATCTGTAACAGTTCCTGCTGCGGTCTCATTAGATACTCCCCCTATATTCTTAGCCCACTCAAAATCTTGAGCGAACAAGTACCCCAAAACAGAAAAATAAAAAATAATAGTTAAACCTAGTTTCATAATATCCTAAATTTTAATTGAGCCCAAGTCTATAAGGCTAGTCTCATCGATAAATAAATCTCATTTAACAAACCTAGGTAAAATCATACCTCTTATTCTATATTACATTTTTATAAAATTTCATATTATACATCAATAGATATCTTTTTTGTTATCAAAAAAAATAAACTATTATTAATCAACATTTTAAGTAGACTCATGTTTTTTTATCTACAAAAAGGAATAGTTATTGGATAAGTTCTATCCAAACACACACACATACATACATGAATAAAGAAGTAAAACATCTCTATCAAGAACTATCTAATGCAGATAAAAAACAACTGGCAAAAGAATTTGAGCAATCGCCTAAAATGCTTCTTTACATTGAAGCGTTAGAAAACTCTAACTTAGTGACGACTCAAAAAGCAGTAAAAATCATTTATGAAAACGACCAAGAACTTGTTGAAGACAATGTACTCATTAATCGCTTTTACAAATTGCGCAGTACTTTGCGTTTACACTTACTCAAGCAATTAAGAAATCGTTTAAAAAGCACTACAAATGAAGAAGCTGAACTACAATTTTTGAAATTATTATTCTTAAAAAATGAATACGCCTATGTTTTAAAAAAAGCTAAGAAATTGCAAAAAATATGTTGGAAAGATAATATTTTTGAATTATTACCTGATTTGTTGGATTTAATCATCAAAGCACTACACGCTCATCAATCAACAAACAGAAAAGAAATTGCAAGTTACATAGAGCAACTAAGTCAAGTCAATGAATTACTTTATACTTTACACCTCTTCAAAAATCTTTCTAATACATTCAAATCAGAAGCATTTGATTATAAAAATCTAGAAAAGCATTATTTATTAGTTTTAACAAAAATGAGACGTAAAGCCGCTTTGCTAAAAAACTATCCAAGGTTTAGTCTAATTTACCACCATACTGGTTTTTCTATTGGTTGCCAATTTTTTAATACCGTAAGCAACACCAGTAATGTACTAACTCGTCATCTAAATAAATTAGAAAAAATATTAGCCCAATATCCTAATATGCCAATTCTTGATTATATTTCTAACCATCGAGTATATGTGATAAATTCCCTACTGATTAGGAAAGCTACCTACTGGTATCTCAAAAGAAACTTTACTAAAAGCTACCAATACATTCTTGATCATGAACAATTTAGAGCTATTCATCCCAGTATATATATGATCCGATTAGGGAATGACTTTTATAACATCTTGGCTTGTTGTTGGGAGGCAAGAGAATACAAAGCTGTTTTAAAATATAGTCAAAAGCTTAAGGAATTTCAAATCACAAACTCCTCTATCAATAATGAGATTCCTTATTTTGTTTATGAATTACTGGCATACAATGGTTTATATTCCAAAGAGCGCGCGCCTAATCCATTACAACTAATTTATCTTACAGAACGTTTCCTTAAACAAACTGACAGTGCAACAACAGCATGGATTTATGACACGGTAGGTTCATTTGCACTTTTGTATGGATTTATAGATCGGAGTAGGGTTTTCTTAGAATATTGTCAAGCGGATTATGAGCTACCGACTTTAGAATTATTAAATATCGTAGAGTCAAAAAATCGACAAGAGATAAAGGAATTTTGTTTTAAAATTAAAAAAGCTAAAAAACAGGCTTCGTCCCAAGAAATTCTGTCTCATCTAAATCAATTAGAAACCCTAACAAGCTATTTTTCATAAAAATACCTTGTTACAAATGTAGATTATATAAACATAAAACTCATCTCAATGAATAAAGAAATAAAACACCTCTATCAAGAATTATCTAACCCAGATAAAAAGCAACTGTTAAAGGACTTTGAACAATCACCTAAAATGCTCCTTTATATCCAAACCCTAGAAGCATCAAATTTAGTAACGACTCAAAAAGCAGTAAAGACGATTTATGGAGTAGAACAAGATTTAGTCGAAGATACAGTACTTATCAACCGTTTTTACAAATTGCGTAGTAGTCTGCGTTTATACCTACTTCAACAATTAAAAAATCGCTTAAAAAGCTCTACAGAAGAAGAAACTGAAATAAAATTTTTAAGGCTACTGCTACTCAAAAATGAACATGCCTATGTTTTAGAAAGAGCCCTAAAACTAGAAAAAGTATGTTGGAAAAACAATCTGTTTGAGTTGTTACCAGAGTTAATGAGCATGATCGTGTCTGCTCTGCATTTACACAAATCTGGGAATACCAATGAAATTGCTGTCTATGTAGAAAAACTAGATACTGCCAATGAATTATTGTACACCTTTCGGAAGTTTGAGAATTATATTAACTCTTTTAGATTAGAAATTATAACAGGTTACAATTATCTTGAATTAGCAAATCTTTACAACAATATTATTACTAAAATGCGTCGAAAAGCAAAGGCGCTAAAAAAATACCCTAGATTTAACTTAATGTATCATTATGTTAGTTTTTCCATAGGAGGACAACTACAGGATATTGTCTACAAAACCAGTAATGTATTAACTCGACACTTAAATCAGTTAGATAAACTATTACTTGAAAATCCCAATATGCCTATTCTTCGTTGTGTTCCCAACCATCGGTTTCATGATTTAAATTCCTTGTTAGTTAACAAGGCTACTTATTGGTTTAACAAAAAAAACACTGCTAAAAGTTATCAACAAATTCTCAATCGGGAGCAATTAAAAGAAGAAACACCCTATGAATACGTTATTCAGTCTGGTACTGATTTTCATAATATACTACTATGTTGTTGGGCGGCAAAAGAGTTTAAAGCTATTTTAAAATATAGTCAAGAACTCAAAGAGTTTCAACTCTCCAATTCATCAATCAAACATGAAACGCCTTATTTTGTCTATGAATTATTGGCTTATACAGGTTTGTACCCACAACAAAAATATGCAGAGCCAACAAAAATAATTCAAATTACAAAGAAATTTTTAGCCAATGCAGATCAAAGAGCCACATGGATTCATGGCGTAATTGGAACATTTACGCTGTTATATGGTTTTTATGAAGAAAGTCGATGTTTTTTAGAACATCCTCCTTTACTTGCAGAGTATGCCCATAATCCTCTTAATATTCCAACTTTAGACTTGTTGAATGTCCTTGAATCTAAAGATTTACAACAATTAACTGATTTACGATTAAAAATTAAACAGCATAAAAAACAGACGTCCTCTAGAGATGTCATTTTACATTTAGATGAATTAGAAATGCTGATAAAACATTTTTTGTAATGAACAAAGAAATAAAACACCTTTACCAAGAATTAACGGTAAAAGATAAGACCCAACTACAGGTAGGTTTTAAAAAATCGCCTAAAATGTTACGCTATATTCAAGCTTTAGAAGAGGTTGGCTATCTTTCGACGCAAAAAGCAATACAAGTTATTTACAATAATGAATTGAAAACGATTGAAGATACAACACTCATCAATCGTTTTTATAAACTAAGACGTACGTTGCACATTCATTTACTTAAACTCTTAAAAAACACCTTAAAGAGTGCTACGGCAGAAGAAACAGAGTTGAAGTTTTTGCAGCTTTTATTATTAAAAAACGAACATGCTTATGCTTTGGAGAAAGCAAAAAAATTAGAACAGAAATGTTGGGAAGATAACCTTCTTGAGCTTTTACCTGAGTTGATCAATCTTATTATATCTGCCTTGCATTATCACCACTCTTATAATATGCAAGAAATTTCGCTCTATATAGAGAAGCTAGAACTTGCAAATGATTTACTACATACACTTAACAAGTTTAAGAACTATGTGAACACCTTTCGATTAAAGATTATTAATTCAGAAAGTTACGATGATTTTATAGCGCATTATACCTTTATTATGAATAAAATGCGACGTAAGGCAACTACTCTAAAAAAATATAAAAGATTTAGTTTAATTTATCACCATGTTGGGTTTACCGTTGGAAGCCAGATGCAAGTTATTGTATACAAAACAGGAAATGTATTAACACGCCATTTAAATCAATTAGAAAAAATATTAGTAGCGCATCCCAATATGCCTGTTACGAGTTATACCGCTGATCATAGACTACATTTCATGGATTCTCTTTTAATTAATCAAGCACTTTATTGGTATCAAAAAGGAAATACGAAAAAAAGTTATGACTGCATTCTTAAAGGAGAGCAATTGAGAGAGGAAAATAGTAATTTGTATATTATACGTTCAGATAGTGAATTTCATAACATTCTAGTATGTTGTTGGGGAGCCAAAGAATATGAGGCTATTTTAAAGTATGCTAAAAAGCTCAAAGAGTTTCAAGAGTCAAATGCTTCTATCAAAAAAGGGACTCCTTATTATATATATGAGTTGATGGCTTATACAGGTTTGTTTCCTAAGAAAAAACATCCTAATCCACTCCAGTTAATTCAATTAATCAAACAATTTCTTAAAGAAAGTGATGAAAATTCAACTTGGGTTTATGAGGTTGTAGGAACCTTCTCCATGGTGTACGGCTACTTTGAACAAAGTAGAACGTATTTAGAGCATCCCCCTTTAATTAAAACGTATAAATCTAATCCAAACAATATACTTACAATAGAATTATTAGACCTCCTAGAATCTAAGAACAAAGAAGCGCTGCATCAATTCATCCTTAGAATTAGAAACACAAAAAAACAGGCTCAATCTAGAAAATTGATTTCACACCTCAATGAATTAGAAATGCTTACAAAGTTATTTTTATAATAACTTTATAAGCATTTCTTAAGTACCCTGTGTAACAAAAGTTTTTAAATTTATGTTATAAGTAATCATTCACAATTAATGATAACAAATTTAAGTAGTAATTTTGCGATTAACTTCGTTAAAAAGCCTCGTGATAGCGCTGCTATCCCTACGTTTTTCGCCTCGTTCCTCCTCAAAATTTCTAGTAACTTTACTTGTCATTTATTATGAACACTTACTTATAGGAATTTAGGAGGGGGTATATACTCAATTCAAAATAGATGCCAAGACAAAATTAGGACAAGTGCGTTATTACTTAAAATATAATAATTATCTTTGTAAAGTAGTCTCATTCAAACAACTTCAATTAATATTATCAAAATGAAAGCAAGCATAATAAATCTTTTAGTTATTATAAGTATAGCCCTTTTATGGAGTTGTGGTTCTGATTATTCTGCGATCAACAGAAATGTTACTTTTCCAAAAGCTATTGCTCAACCTGATGGTATTCGTTTTGATTATTTGATGTATGAGAATGATTATAATGGTGTTCCAACGAATGGTGACCCTACAGAATATGGCAATGAGCATAAACGATCAGAGGGATCAGGGCTTTATTTTAAATTAAGTAATAAAAGAGCCTTTGGACCAGGAGTCAACGCTATCGTACAAGGTGAAAAAAAGGGACTGTGGTATCATGTTTCTTTTGCTTGTATGAAGTTATCGAAAGGAATGGTTAAGCCTGCCGATAAAGGAATTCTTGTGTTAAGTTTTGAACGAAGAGATTCTATGCTAAGTTATACTACTTTTCCTATTTCAGAACTGTTGGAAAAAGAAAATAAACAATGCGTAGATAAGTGGGAAACTTTATCGATTTGGTTTAAAGTGCCCGAAGGTTTACAAAAAGGTGATGAATTGAAAATATATCCTTGGAATCCTACAGGGGGAGATTTATATCTAGAGGACTTTATTGTAGAAACTTGGACAACAGAAGCACTTGCTCCAGAAGGTTTTGTGCGAAGTCATATCGTTACAGAGCAAAATTATGAGACGAGTGATTTAGCTGCTCAAACAACGAAAGAGACTGCCGCTAGAGGTTTGTTTTCTTGTGTACTTTCTAATCAAAAGGGCAAAGCACAATATGGAAAAGGGTACACAGGAACCTTAGCAGAGGCTAAGGTGGAACCGAATGATTATGTGAAAGTTTCGTTTTCTGGATTAAAAAAGCATCATGTAAGGCAAGCAACTGAATCGGCTAATATGGTTATTTCGTTGGAACGAAATGGAGAACAATTATTTTGGGAAGGTTTGGCAATTGATCCTAGATTAAGTAAAGGAAATGGACAGGTTTATGGAAAATGGGTAAATTTAGAAATGTGGCAGCAAATCCCCGCAGATGCAAAAGGAAGTGATTTACTGAAAATTTATCCTTGGAACAACAATTGGAATCCAATTTATATTGACGATTTACAAATAGAAGTGTGGCGAAAGGAGTAAATTATACTCGGTTTTTGCACATAGAAACAATATTAAGTTGGTTCTCTCTATGATAATAATACGTATCCATGCATTTACGTACCAAGTGCAGTCCTAGACTACCGATATCTTCTAAAATAGAAGACTTTTTAAGGATTTGATTTGTTGGAAAAAATGGATTGAAAGCTGTACCTTCATAACGCAATTCAATAATTAATTTCCCTGTTGTAGATAGAGAAAAAGCCAATTCAATAGGAGTTGTCTGATAACCTATTATACTAGATAAAAGCTCCTTAATCGCAGTATTAATTTTTTGAATAACAACAACTGGAATTTCGTATAGCTTGGCAAATTTCTCAAGACTCAAAATGGCATCAAACGTTTCTGAACTAGAGTGTATGATAATTTTTTCTTTAGAGATTGTTGTTTGTCTATTCATATGATTCATAACCAGTAAATCCAAATGAGAAAATAAAACGGGGCTAATGAAATTGTCTTACTAAAAGAAAGGGGCAGATGATCCGGGGGGAACCATCGCCCTAGTAAAATTGGAGGTGATTAAAATGACTTTTTCAAGCCATTAATTTTCATAGCAAAAAAAATGGTCTGCTACATTTACATATGTATTGGGGGAATAAATATTTTTCTTTATAAATTTGTTTTTATAAGTATATTTATAGGTTTGGAATCCAGTGATATATGGTTTAGGTTTAGGTTGTTGCAAAAAGAATGCAACTGATATATGAGTTATTTTTACCATAATACTAAACTGTCCTACGATTTAGCACCTCAAAAAGAATCCCCATTCTATTTGGTAAAACATCAATCTACCAGTTGCACTTAGTCTAAAAGTTCCATTAAACTAACTATCAATATAAAAAGGATAGTTATTATGAACAAGTACAAAATTGAGCCAAAAGATAAAATGTTGATTATTAAAATTTTATGTATTTGTATAGGAGGAATTTAATCTATCTGGTAGACTAAAGTGTTTCTAGTAGAGACATTTCATAAGCAAAGTAGATGAAAGAAGTTTATGAGTCTTCTTTTAGCAATTTGTAAATCGTAGAACGACCAATTTCTAACTTTTTAGAAACTAGAGTAACATCATTATTGTGTCGCTCTAAGTAATGGCGAATTATTTTTTTTGTATAATCTCGCATAGTCATTTCGCCATCTAGTAAACTAAACCTTTTTTGTTTGCTTCGGAGTTGCAGATGTTCTTTTTTGATTTGTTTTTCGTCAGAGAGCACCATTGCAAGCTCAATAATAGATTTTAATTCACGAACATTGCCAGGGAAGTTATAGTTTAATAAGGCATCTTTTGCCTCTTGTGATAGCGTTTTGATTTCTATCCGATTAGACTTTGCATAATTTCTTAAAAAATGTTTGCTTAAGATCAGAATATCATTTCCACGTTCCTTTAACGTAGGGAGTTTGATAGACAAACCCAACAAGCGATAGTATAAATCTTCTCTAAAGTTACCTTTATGCACTTCATCAAAAAGATTTTTATGAGTAGCTGTAATAATTCTTGCATTGAATTTAATGGATTTGGTTCCACCGATTCTAGTAATTTCTTGTTCTTGTAATGCGCGCAATAACTTGGCTTGTACAGAAAAATCTAAGTCCCCAATTTCATCTAAAAATAAAGTGCCACCATCTGCCAATTCAAATTTACCTTGCTTGGTAATAATTGCTCCTGTAAAAGCGCCTTTTTCATGTCCAAAAAGCTCACTTTCAATAAGTTCTTTGGGGATTGCAGCCATATTAACAGCAACAAAACGTTTTTTTCTACGAGGAGAGTTATAATGAATACTTTTAGCAATGACTTCTTTGCCCGTACCCGTATCTCCTGTAATAGAAATAACAATATTACTTTGAGCAGCTTTTTCTGTCAATTTACAAACTGCTTTTATCGCAGGGCTTTGTCCTATGATGTCACTAGAATTAAATTGTTTGGCTAGCTGTTCTCTCAAAACGCCAACTTCTTCTTTTAGTTGGATGTTTTGTTTAATGAGTTCTACAGAGCTTCTTAGCCGTTCCTTCATCCCTGTATCTTTGGTAATATAGTCGTTTGCTCCTTGTTTGAGTAAATCTAATGCAGTGCTTATATTTTTTTGTCCAGAAAGAACAATCACACGTATTTCAGGATTAAATTGTTTGATTTTTTGGAGTACTTCTGCACCGCCCAAATCAGGTAAGTTATAATCTAAAGAGATCAATTGTGGTTGCAAGTGGAGATGTTCTAAACAGGCTTGTCCTGTATCAAAAGTATGTACTTCATGTTCTGGATTACTTTCCATAACATATTTAATTAGACGTTGTTGCATGGGGTCATCTTCAACAATAAAAATTCGAAGACTGCGACTATATTCCATTAAATTTTGTTTTTTGACGCGAGAAGAAGGATAAAATTCCATGAAAATGGAGTAGAATTATTTGATTTAGGAGATACAATATACTTCTTTTTACTAAAAAACTATCGAAGCTTGTTTCTTTTTCTTGTTGTCTTTTGTGTGAATATTACTTAACTTAGTAACTAGTGTTGCACAAGAACCTATTAAGAATTGTTGCGAAGTTTTAGGTGTAACAACAAAAAATAATCTCTATTATAACTGTTTTTAGTTCGTATTATGGAAGAGCATACTATAGATTTCAAAACAAGTAATTTTAAAAATACTGCGCTACAAAAGTGGGATTTAATGCATCAAAAAGATGAATTAATAAAAAATCCTGTTGTCCTACGACAATTATTAAAAGAAGCCCAAATAAGGCAAATTGAGTTAGAACTAGAGCGAGAAGAATTACTTCAAATCAGAAGCTTGTTAAAAGAAGCGAGTAAGGAAGCACAAGTTGGTGTTTGGGAGTTAGAGGTGTCTACTGCAAGCATAGAATGGAGTTCCATTATTGGTTCTACAGGAGAGGAAATAAGTGGCGTTTCATTGAATATCAAAAAGGTCTTAAACCTTTATAAAGCAGGTAAAGATAGAGATCAAATGAGAGAGTTGGTTCAACGAGCCATTGAAAGAGGAGAAGGGTTTGATGTAGAACTAGCTTTGATTAATGAACAAGGAGAAGAAGTTTGGGTACGAACGATTGGAAAAACCGAAATGAAGGATGGAGAATGTATTCGCTTGTATGGCATTTTTCAGGACGTTACAGAACGTAAAGTGGTAGCAGAACAATTGGCAAAAAATGAAGGCTTATTATCTTCTATTTTGGATACTTTACCAATTGCTGTATTTGCAAAAGATATTAATGATGGATATAAGTTTTTGTTGTGTAACAAAGCCGCAGACAAACTTTTTAATGCACCTAAAGGAACTTGCATAGGTAAAACAGATTATGACTTGTTTTCAAAAAAAGAAGCAGATTGGTTTAGAAAAAAAGATATAGAAGCAACTCATAGTAATGGAATTGTAGACATTCCCGAAGAATTGATTCACGAAGATTCAGAGCGCATGATATTACATACACAGAAAACAGTCGTGCTAGATAAATTCAATAAGCCGCGCTTTTTAATTGGTGTAGCAGAAGATATAACAGCAAAAAAAGCTTCAGAACAACTTTTGAAAGAAACCAATGAAAAGTTTAAAGCTATTTTTAATGGTTCAAACGATGCTGTAATGTTGTATACTTCAGGAAATTTTTTTGATTGCAATCATAAGACACTGGAAATGTTTGCCGTTAAGGATAAATCAGCGTTCTCAAAATTAAATGCCTCTGCATTGTCGCCTAAATTTCAACCCGATGGCAATGTTTCGTTTGATGCCGCTAATGATAAAATTGCTTATGCCTTCAAGCATGGAGCTTGTCGTTTTTATTGGTTACATCAACGGAGTACAGGCGAATTATTTGATGCTGAAGTATCGCTTTCTGCCATTTTTTATGGAGGGGAGCGTGTAATTCAAGCTGTTATTAGAGATATTTCAGAAGAAAAAGAAGCAGAACGGGCCTTGCAAAAATCCAAGGATCAATTGGAAACCCTTTTTGGCTTGTCGCCTGATTTTATGTTCAAAAGTCGAATTAGTGATCTGAAATTTGTAGATATCAACCAACGAGCTTGCGCGTTTTATGGATATACAAAAGAAGAATTCTTAGAACTTAATTTATTTGACATAGAGGTACATGAACCTAAGAGTTTTTTTAGGGATACCATTTATGATAATTTGCCTATTGGGGAGGTGTTGGAAGTAGAGGGAGTTCATAAGAAAAAAGATGGCTCCACTTTTCCAGTTTTTGTTCGTATTTGTAAATTGGACGAAGAATATGAGTTGGCAACCATCACAGATATTACAGAACGTAAGAAACAAGAAGCAGAATTGCAAAAGTTATCTTTTGTAGCTCAAAAGACAGATAATGCGGTTATTATCTTGGATGAGCAAGTGAAAATAGAGTGGGTTAATGAAGGTTTTGAGAAAATGACAGGTTATACTTCGGAAGATGCTGTTGGTAAGAAAATAGGGGTCTTGTTGGAGGGGGCTGATTATACCAATACGTTTGAAGAAGAACTAAAGGCAAATGCTACACAAAACAAAGCATCCCTTTATGAGATTCCAGGGTATAAAAAAAATAAACAATTGTACTGGCGTTCTACTTCTATTACTCCTTTTTTGGGAAGTGATGGCTTGTTCAAATATATTGTTATTGAAAGTGACATTACAGAGCAAAAACGAATTGCAGATGTGATTAAGGAGAGCGAAACTCTAGCTGCTGCCAAAGAACTGGTAGAGCGAAGTGAAAAGAGATTGGCAGAAGCACAAGGAATTGCAAATGTTGGTTATTGGGAATTGAATCATCTAACACAAGAAGAGGTCTGGTCTGAACAATTGTATCGTATTTTTGAAACAAGTTCAAGTGCGATTACACCTAGTGAGAAAAATTTTCTTCAACATTTACATCCTGAAGATCGAGAACAAGCCCATTCTTCTTATTTGGAATTGGTAAGAACGCAAAAACCTTATCATATTACCTATCGCTTGTTGTTACCAAATGGTAAGCTAAAGTATGTAAATGAGCGTTGTCGAGCAGAGTTTGATGATAATGGGCGTCCTTGGCGTTCTATTGGAACCATTCAAGATATTACCGAACAGAAAATAGGAGAATATAATCTTAGAAAGTCACTTAAGGAAATTCAAGATTTAAAATATGCTTTGGATCAATCTGCCATGGTGCTCACCATTAATAAGGATGCTCAAATTATAACAGCAAATACCAATTTTTGCTCCACTTCTAAATATACAGAAGCAGAATTGATTGGTTGTGATTTTCAGATGACTGATTCCAACTACCACTCTAAGTGGTTTCTTAAAAACTTGTGGGATACCGTTGAACGAGGAGATGTTTGGAAAGGAGAATTAAAAAATAAAACGAAAGACAATACGTATTATTGGGTCGATACGGCTGTTATTCCATTTCTAGATGAGGAAGGTGTTGTTTCTCAGTATGTTGTAATACAAAGAGATATTACGGAGAAAAAAAACCTAGAGGAGGAGTTAGAGCAAAGTAATGAAGCTGAGTTTGCGAAGTTGTATCAACAGCAACAGTTGCATATTGCAGAAATTGAAGAACGGAGTGGAGAATTGGATCGATTTTTTAGTCTATCTATTGATATGATTTCTGTAGTAACACCAGATGGTTATATCAAGAGAATCAATCCTGCATTTTCTAAGGCATTAGGATATACCAAGGAGGAGTTATTCTCCAGACCACTGTTAGATTTGATCCACCCTGATGATTTAAAAGAAACTCGAAAACAGTTTATTCGTTTGATGGAAGGGGATGATATTATGAGTTTTGAGAATCGATGTCGTACCAAAAGGGAAGAATATCGTTGGATGTCTTGGAGGATTGTTTTGGACAAGGAAAAACAACTGATTTACTCGATCACTAGAGATATTACAGAGGAGAAAAATGCCACTAAAAAAATTGAAGACCTCACTTATACGCTCAATCAAACTGCTATTGTTATGATTGTCAATCGAGATGAAAAAATTATTTCGGTCAATGATAAGTTCTGTGAAATATCAGGCTATAATCGAGAAGATGTAATTGGGGAGCATCACGAAATTTTGGATTCATTTCATCACTCAGATACGTTTTGGGAGGATTTAATGCAAACGATTGAATCGGGGAAAATCTGGCAAGGAGAAATTAAGGAAAGAGCAAAAGATGGCTCCTTTTATTGGACTTATACTTCTAGTGTCCCTTTTTTGAATGCAGAAGGTGAGGTGGCACAATATATTGTAATACAAACAGATATTACAGATCGAAAACAGTTGGAAGAAGAGTTGAGACAAGCGAAAGAAGAGGCCGTTAAAAATGCTAAGATAAAAGAAGACTTTTTAGCTAATATGAGTCACGAAATTCGAACCCCAATGAGTGGCGTACTCGGATTCTCTAGGTTGTTATTACAAACTTCTATGGATTCTACCCAACGAAATTATGCTCAAAGTATTTATAGCTCTGCTGAAAATTTATTAGTAGTCGTAAATGATATTTTGGATGTTTCTAAAATAGAATCAGGTAAATTTCAATTGGATGAAGTAGAATTTGATTTGCGAAAGCGTATAGAGGATAATTTAAGTATTTTGAAAGTGGATATTCATAAAAAACAATTGGAACTGATTGTTGCTGTTGATCCATTGATTCCTAAAAAAATCTTAGGAGTACCTGATCGACTTTCTCAGATTTTGATTAATCTAGTTGGTAATGCGATTAAATTTACAAAATATGGATCTATCTATTTGTCTGTTAAAAAAGTAGAAAAATATTTGTTTTTTGAAGTGATGGATACAGGCATTGGAATTGCCTCTGATAAGTTGGATGCTATTTTTGAAACTTTTACCCAAGCAGAAAGCTATACTACTAGAGAATATGGTGGAACAGGACTTGGATTAAGTATTTCTAAAAAGTTAGTTTTATTAATGGGAGGAGAGATTGGTGTGAAGAGTACCCTTGGAAAAGGGTCTACCTTTTATTTTTCCTTGCCATTTAAAACCTTATTGCCCTCAAAATCCCAAAATCATGAAAATTATGAAGAAATACTGACTTTGGAACCTCAACTTGGGCAAACACTTCGAATTTTGGTGGTAGAGGATAATTTAGTAAATCAAGAGTTGGCTTTAATTTATCTCAATATGTTGCATTGCAATTGTGATTTGGCGAATAATGGAGAAGAAGCCTTGTTGAAATTAACGCAGCAATCCTATGATTTAATTTTGATGGACATACAAATGCCCAAAATGGATGGGATTGCTGCAACGTTAGAGATTAGAAAAAAAGATACGCAAACGCCTATTGTTGCTATGTCTGCTCATGCGTTGAGCAAAGAAAAGGAAAAGTGTTTTAATATTGGAATGAACGATTATATTGCCAAACCTTTTAAAATAGAAGAATTACGTGCTATAATTATCAAACACACACACAAGGTATTAACTAAGGTACACACAAGGGAAACTACTCCAAAAAACGAACAGGCAATTCATGAAAATCTTGACCAAGAATATTTAAGTTGTTTGTTAGAAGTAACAGACGGTAACAAAGAGTTAGCACAAGAATTGTTGCTTCTGTTTAAAGAAGAACTATCCAAATTTTGTGCTAATATGGACTTGGCTTTTGAGTCTAATAATCGCTCAATTATTCAAAAGCACTTGCATAAAATTAAACCTAATTTGGAACTCTTGCGTTTGGATGAATTGTATCAAATTTGTGATTTAATGAGTGAACAATTGAATACAGAGGTAAGTATGCAAGCCTTAGAAAAAAAATACCAAAGGATAAAAGAGGCAAGGCCTAATCTAATAAAAGCAATAAATAATGAACTAGGTATAGACTAATCTCTAAAATCCAAGTTTGCGTAAAGCCTCTAAAGAGATTAAAAAATCTTCTCGGTGGGCAACTTCAATAATTAAATAAGGAGGTTTTTTTAAAGCACGAACAGCTTCAAAAAAACCTTCAAAATTGACGGTTCCTTTGGTGAAGGCTACATGTTGGTCTATGCTACCATCATTACTATGCAAATGAATGTATGCCAAATGGGCTCCATAACCATTCACCCAGCTCAAAGGCTGATTTTGAGCTTGCGTAAAACAATGGCTATGTCCTGTATCATAACAGGTTTTGAAGTTGGGGTGATTAAGCCCATCTAGGATGCCACCAATAAAGCTGTAATCTTCTTCTTGGGTATTTTCGAGATGTAGACTCAAGTTATTTGCTTCTATTTTGGGAATAAAGGTTTTCCAAAATTCAATTTGTTTTTGAATCCAAAAGTCTTTATACCCTGGTCGCCTAGAGTGGCTATAGTTAGTGTGGAAAACTAACTTTTTGATGCCTAATTGCAGGGCAATATCTAAGGATTGGTTGATTCTAAATCGAGTAACTTCTAGTATCTTAGGATCTCTAGCGGTGATGGACAAATCATAAAAGGCTCCATGCATGGTAATAGGTTCTGAGAAATCTTGCAACATATTTTTGTAGACTTGGATTTTTTCTGCCAAATCTGGAGCTTCCAAAGTAGAAGGATAGGAAAAATAAGATAACTCAACACCAACACCTGCCTTTTCTAAACGGGTTAGTACTTCTGGGGTGACGTCAGCAACGGAAACTAAAAGAGGAATTTTCATAATTAATAGAATATTTTAGAGTGAAATCAACGAAGTATCAAGATTGTGAACGACTTATTTTTTAATCATTCCTTATTGTCGTAGTTTTGCAGTCTTTAATTTATTATCTGATTTACGCAGGAAATTAATTAGGTCGCCTAATGCATAAGATATATCTTAACAGTTTGGTCTTAATGTTTAATTTTTAAATGCCAAATAGTTTCAACTTGAGCTATAAAAATTAAGCATTAAAACAGAAGGGGAATTAAGTAATCATAAGTTTAATTTGCACTCAAAGAGTTCTTGCGTAACCATTAGTTCTTATCAAGAATAAAGTATGCTACAACAAGATACATTAATTACAATAACTATTATAACCTTTGGTTTTCTATTGGTTGCGAATGTTTTCTTTCGAATAAAAACATTTAGAACATTTAAAAAACTGGCAGAGGAAGGGGTGATGTTTGGTAAACAACACGTCCTTAATAAAGCTTTGTTAGAACGAGAAATAATTGCCAAACATCCAGACAAAAAACAACTTATCTTGTCACATGTCAACAGTATGAAATTATCCATGCGAATTTCCATGCTTTGTATGGTGGTGTTAACCCTTTGTGGTGCGGTGTTGATGTACTATAGAAACTAAAATCGAATGAAAGAGCCTATTTCTCTAAAAGAACTACACACTTTTGGCTTAGCTGTGCACACTACTAGTTATACCCTTGTAGAAACAGAAGCGCAATTACAAAAATTATTACCCTTACCTCCTGTACACCTTATTTTAGGAGGAGGTAGTAACTTGTTATTTACGCAAGATTTTGAGGGTTTGGTGGTACACAATAAAATTAAAGGAATTGAACGAATAAAAGAAGATGATAAAACCGTCTTAATTCGAGTTGGAGGGGGAGAGGTTTGGCATGAATTGGTGCTTTGGTGCATTGAGCAAGGATATGGAGGTTTGGAAAATTTATCGCTTATACCTGGTTCGGTGGGAGCTGCACCTATTCAAAATATTGGAGCGTATGGAGTCGAGTTGAAAGACGTTTTTGAGTATTTAGAAGCCATTAATTTATCAACAGGAGTTATTGAAACACTTCATTTTAAAGATTGTGCCTTTGGGTACCGAGACAGCATTTTTAAAAAGAAGGCAAAAGGAAAGTATTTTATAACAAGAGTTGTCTTGCGTTTGTCAAAGGAAGCAAATTTTAATATTTCTTATGGAGCTATTCGAGAAGTCTTAGAAGCTTCACAAACGCCTTTGTCTATTCGTTCTATTAGTAATGCTGTGATTCAGATTCGAACTCAAAAATTACCCGATCCTAAGAAAATAGGCAATTCTGGTTCTTTCTTTAAGAATCCTATTGTAAAAAATGCTACAATAAAAGAATTACAAAAAATACATCTTTCTTTACCTGTTTATCCTGTTAATGACGAGGAAAGTAAGCTGGCGGCAGGTTGGCTGATAGACCAATTGGGATGGAAAGGTTATAGGAGTGGCGATGTTGGAGTCCACAAGCAACAAGCTTTGGTTTTAGTAAACTATGGAAATGCCCAAGGCAGTGAAATTTGGGAATTGGCACAACAAATTCAAGCTTCTGTACAAGAAAAATTTGGAATTTTACTAGAACCAGAGGTTAATATTTTGCCTTAAAAGCTCTTTGTGCTAAAATAAATGACCAATTATTTATCTATACGTATATATTTTTCTAATTTTACGAACTTTACAACAACTTCTTGAGTACAGGATAAAACTTTTGATTAATAATCTAAAGCAAGGATCTAAGATCTAAAAATCTGTTAAGCAGATTCTTTATTTTATTTATTGAAAGAAGTTTTGCCCTGTATTTAGAACAACTTCAATCCTTAAAAAATAAATTTCTTAATGAACAAGGTCCTTGCTCAACTCTTTGTGGGAATGATTGCAGTGGTGTTAGTTACCTCTCAATTTTGGTCTTGTTCGACAGCTCAAGGTATTACTTATATTAATACGAATATAGAAACAGATGTAGAGCAAGATAGAGGAGAAGATGTGTTGTTGTTTAAGCTGTTGTCTCCTGTAATGCCTGAAGATGGGCAGCAAGTTACAAAAAGAAGCATCACAGATGCGAAAGATATTGACCAGAATCAACGCTTATTGTCGATTCAACTGGTTCCTACACTGGCTTATTTAGAAGGTCTCCCCTTTATTCAAAATGTCAGTCCTTATTCTTTTAATGATATTCAAGCACATACACCAAATGTTGTCTTGTATCGACCCAAACGAGGTCCCCCAAATGCGTAAAGGGTACTAAAAATTGTTCAATTTTAAAATTGAACCACAAAAAAAAATATAAAAATCGGCAAAGTAATTTTTTAAAGTTTGTATAATAATCTAATTATTATGCAATTATAGAAGATTCTATGAAAGGAGCACAATAAAACTCAAAGAAGGAGTGTCTGTGTTGTCTTTTGTCTGGTTTTTTATAAGCCAATTATTTCAACCATACTTAAAAAAATCTATATTTGCACTCCATTTGTCAGAGGCTAAACGATTTAGTGTTGATGAATGGAGCACAAATAAGACTGTTTTTCTTTTATTATAACAACAGAAGAAGAACAGCACAGAACAAATTTTTAAGACAAATCATAAAAAGTAATGCAAGGAAAAGCACTGATTAAATTTTTTACAGGCGTAGCATTATTGGTAGTTGCCTACCAATTTTTGCTTTGGTTTCCAACCAGAAGCGTAGAGTCGAATGCGGATCAATATGCTGCGGCATCCGTTTCGCAAATGGCAGATTCAAATAAGAAAGAAGAGCGTAGAGATTCGTTCCGTAATGCTTATTTAGATTCCGTTTCAAACAAGACTGTATTTAGTATACCGCTTGTTAAAAGTTACAATTATCAAGAGTTAAAGCAACAGCAAATTGCTTGGGGGTTGGACCTTCAAGGTGGTATGAGTGTTGTAATGCAAGTAGATTTAAGAGAATTAATCATTGTATTATCTGGTAAAAGTAGCAATCCTGAGTTTTTGAAAGCTTTGGATCAAGCAAAAATAGCACAACAATCTGCACAAACAGATTATGTAACGCTATTTGGGCAAGAATATGCAGCATTGACAGACAAGCCATTGGCACGTTTGTTTTCTGTAAGTGAGCGTTTGAAGGGAGAAGTAGGCGTAAGCTCTACCAACGAAGAAGTCTTAACTGCTATTAGAAAAGTAGCAGAAGAAACGGTAGAAAGTACCTACAATTTATTGAAAAAACGTATTGACCGTTACGGTGTTGCTCAGCCTGTTGTTTCTTTGGATAAGAATACCGACAGAATTACAGTAGAACTACCAGGTGTACGTAACCCTAAACGTGCAAGAAAATACTTGGTTGCAACTGCCAACCTAGAGTTTTGGGAATTGCACCAAAATGCCGACATTCAGAATGAGTTGTTTGCTTTGAACGAAACGTTAAAAGAGCAAGAAAAATTAAAAGAACCTAAAGATACTACTAAAACAGTAGTAGAAACGCCAGAAGTAGAAACAGATTCAACTGGTTTAGAAGGCGATTCTACGTTGAGTGAT
>ENA-ORXM01002288-ORXM01002288.1-marine-metagenome-genome-assembly--contig:-NODE-2288-length-22919-cov-3.514009_pt1 | contig 22919 bp, 15 predicted proteins | sample MGYA00237867_ERZ511480 | MGnify/ENA primary metagenome ERZ511480 (study PRJEB26309, sample SAMN06266103) | marine metagenome | isolation source: Algal blade | place: United Kingdom:Sidmouth, United...
TCACTCATAACCACAAATATATGAATCTCAGTACGCGACGCCCGAGGCAGAGCCTCGGGGAATTCTAATGATTAAAAGTTATCAGTCAATAGTACTTTACGATTAACAATTAACCTATACCAATGAACATAACCCTAAAAGAAAAAACCGCACTAGTAGGCGGAAGCAGCGGCGGCATCGGAAAGGCTATCGCCCAACAATTGGCCGAAAGCGGAGCAAGCGTTACCATTATGTCCCGTAGTGCAAATAAAATGACGCAAATCATTGCTGAACTTCCTACTGACCAAGGTCAAAAGCATCAATATCTAGTAGTTGATTTTTCCGATTTCGAGAATTATAAACGAATCATTTCGACGTATTTCGAAAATAATAAAATTGACATTCTAGTGAACAATACCCAAGGCCCTTCCGCCGGCAACGCCTTGGAAAAGCAAACCGAGGACTACCAACAAGCTTTTGACCTGCTATTTAAAACGGTGGTCTTTACCACCGAATTGGCTCTAAACCAAATGCAGAAAAATCAATGGGGCCGTATCATTAACGTGGCTTCTGTATCGGTAAAAGAACCCTTGTCGTATTTGGCACTATCAAACACCATCAGGGCGGCAGTAGTAACCTGGGCCAAATCTTTAGCTACGGATGTAGGGCACTATCAAATCACAGTTAACAGTATCCTCACAGGGTATTTTGACACAGAGCGTATCGAACAACTCAACGCCAAAAAAGCGGAGCAATTAGGTATTCCCGCCAGCGAAGTAAGAGCGGATATGGAATCAAAAGTGCCAGTAAAACGTATCGGAGACCCCAAGGAATATGGATATTTAGTGACATTTTTGGCTTCTGACCAAGCCGCCTATATTACCGGAACGCAGATTCCTATTGATGGCGGACTTTTGAAGTCGCTTTAATGCCCCCTGGCCCCCGAAGGGGGAACTCTCACTCATACGGAGCTTCCCTCCTTTTTCAACCTTAAAATTCCCCCTTCGGAGGATAGGGGGCTTCCTTCCCTCACCCAAAACCTACCTTCCCTAAGTTATAGTTGCCCATGGCATGGGTTTTGTAAATCTTTGTTGCGTAAATTTATAGGTATGAAGAAGCTATCCCTACTATTGACGATACTCCTTTTTTCACAAATGGTACAGGCACAAAGCAAAGACGGTTCTTACGAGGTACTTTGGAAAAAGGTGCAAAAGCTGGAAGGCGAGGCATTGACCAAATCTGCTTTAGAAGCGGTAGATGCCATTTCCAAAAAGGCGAAAAAAGAAAATAACTCGGCCCAGGTCGTGAAGGCCTTGCTCTTTTCTTCTAAATATGCCATTACCCTTGAGGAGGATGCACAGTTAAGCATCATCAACAATTTCAAATCGGAAATCGAAAAGGCGCAATTCCCCGCCAAAAATGTTTTGGAAAGTTATTTAGCGAATCTCTATTGGCAGTATTTTCAGCAAAATCGCTATCAATTCTACAATCGAACGAAAACAGAAACCAAGGTGGATACAGCGGATTTCCGCACATGGGACCTGACCACACTTTTCCATGAAATCGGTATTCATTTTGCGGCCTCCTTAGAAAATAGAGCAGATCTTCAAAATACTGGTTTGGAGGGTTTTAAGGAAATTCTGAATAATCAACCTGATTCCGAAGTCTACCGCCCTACCCTATTCGATATATTGGCGCATACGGCCCTATCATTTTATAAAACCACGGAAAGTAGCATCACGAGACCTGCGGACAAATTCGAGATCGATGACCCTCAACTCTTGTGCGAGGCGTATGATTTCACGCAACGGAAAATCGATATGCGCGATGCCACCTCTATACAGGCAAAGGCTTTGCTTACCTATCAAGACTTGCTAAAATTCCATTTTCCCAATCCGAAACTGGATGCTCTTGTCGAGGTAGATATCGAACGTTTGGCGTTCACTTATCAAAATGCAGTGTTTCAGCACAAAGATGATGTCTATTTAGAAGTTTTACAGAATTCCGCCGAGAACCTAAAACAACATGAAGTATCTGCGCTGTACACCTATGAGATTGCACAATTGTACCAGCAACAGGGCAATAGCTACCAAGTAAAGGTCAAAGAAGAAAACCGATGGAAACAAAAAGAGGCTCTGGAACTTTGTGAGACCGTTATCGCACAGTTTCCCGACAGCCGAGCCGCGGACAAGTGCAAAGCCCTGAAATCTCAGATTTTGGCAAATAGCTTGCAATTGACTGCCGAGCGTTACATCCCCATCAACAAACCTTCCCGTTTATTGGTGAATTATAAGAACTTCGAGGGATTGCAACTTACAGCGTATAAAGTTTCACAAAGCGAGCTGGAGTCATTGAATAGCCTATACCCGCAATCGAAGCAGTTGGCGTTCATTTATAAACTCGATGTCGCCAAAAAATGGGAGGCCAGCGTCAAAAATGAAACTGATTATCAACAGCACAGCACCGAAATCCTAGTACCTCCCTTGGAAAACGGACAATATGTAATTTTAGCAACGCCAAAAAATACGGGGAGCAAAACCTTTGCTTTTAGTCCCGTTCAGGTCACCGATATGGCCTTGATAGAAACGCATACCCCAACACATTTCGACTATCAGGTTGTAGACCGCTATAACGGGAACCCCATTTCGGAAGCTACGCTTGACTTTTCGTATTCAAGAAATTATAACAAACCCCGGCTAAAGAAAACTTTGGTTACGGATAAAATGGGGAAGGTCAGCATACCCTTATCCAATGAAAATTGGAGTAACGTCAACGTAATTATATCCCGTTCAGATGAAAAGGCTTTTTTTGGGGAGTTCTATATCAACGAAAAGTACGATACCAATCCGAAGTACACCGATTACTCGTGTTTTCTGTTTACCGATAGAAGTATCTACAGACCCGGCCAACCACTATACTTTAAAGGAATTGCCATAAAAAATACCCAAGGTGTTTCGAATATCCTGGAAAATATGTTGGCTACGGTCGAACTAAAAGATGTCAACGGACAGACCGTTGGCAAACAGCAGTTCAAAACAAATGATTATGGTTCATTTTCAGGGGAGTTTATCTTACCGAATACGGGCCTGACAGGTAATTTTTCGTTGCAGATAAGTGCTAAGGAAGTTGCCTTAAACGGATATACCAATTTTTCGGTCGAGGAATACAAACGCCCTAAATTCGAAACTTCTTTCGAACCTGTCACTGAAACTTATAAAGTGAACGACAGTATCACTGTAAAAGGTACCGCTACGGCCTATGCCGGAAGTAACGTTACGGATGCCAAGGTAACCTACAGGGTCAAAAGGGCGGTCTACTTCCCACGGTGGTACTATTGGCATTATCCATATTACAACAACACTCCACAGGAAATCGCCCATGGGGAAACTACCACTGATGCTTCGGGCAAGTACGAAATCAATTTTAAGGCCGTACCCGATAACAGCGTATCGAAAAAAAACCTGCCGACTTTTAATTATGAGGTGACCGCCGATGTTACGGACATCAACGGGGAAACCCATAGTACAACTACAGTTGTTACTGTCGGCTACCATGCCCTTACTGCGACTATTTATGTGCAAGACCCATTGGACAAGGATAGCAAGGAAAATAAGATTACGATTTCGACCAGCAACCTAAACGGACAGTTCGTGTTTGCAAAAGGAACATTAAAAATGTATAAGTTAAAGGCACCCAACCATGTACTCCGCCCCAGACCGTGGACCTCCCCAGATTATGGAAATTGGAGCGAGGCCGAATTCAAGAAACTGTTTCCCCATGATGCTTTTGCCGATGAACATGATGCGACGAATTGGAAAAAAGGAAAATTGGTCTGGGAGACAGCATTCGATACGGAGAAAGCTACCGACATCGAACTTGGAGCTATTAAAAATTGGGCTTCGGGAAAATATGCAATCGAGCTAGATACAAAGGATAAATTTGGACAGGTAGTAAAAGATATGGCACAAACTACCCTGTTCAGTAATGAGGACAAAAAATTGGCCGACAACCAATTGTTCGAAATCAAGACCGATAAAGACACCCATGCTATTGGCGATAAGTTGGAAGTGACTTTGTTATCAAGTGCAAAAGACCTTACAATTTCCGTTTTTGTAGAAAAGGATAGGGAAATAATCGAGACGCAACTGATTCGCTTAAACGACAATTCAAAAACGTTTACCGTTCCCGTAACTTCGGAAGATTTGGGTGGTTTCTCCATCAATTATAGCTTTTCGGCTTTCAATTCGTTTCAATCGGGTTCTCTCGCGATTTCGGTGCCCTATCCAAAAATGGACCTTGAAATCGAGACGGTGACTTTCCGTGACAAACTACAACCGGGATCGAACGAAACTTGGTCGTTCAAAATCAAAGGCCCGAAAGGCGATAAAGTTGCCGCAGAATTGTTGGCCAGTATGTACGATGCCTCACTGGATGCTTTTCGGGGTCATAATTGGAGCTTTAATCCATTTTTGCGGCCGAGCTACTATTCCAATAGCTACACCAACGCCCAACAGAGTTTTGGCACCAGTTCGTTCCGAACCTATCTTGACAATGATACGTATAGCTTTAAACCACAGCATTACGATTCGTTCGATTGGTTTGCGTTCTATTTTAGTCAAGGAAGAACTGGGAGATACAACACTATGATGATGAAAAGGTCAGCCCCCTTGGGTATGGTTGCCAACGAAATGGATATGGAAGAATCCGCACTAAGTGATGTTACACTTGCCTCTGCACCTGCTGCAGAGGACAAAGCCTTTGGAGCGAACAAACCAAAAAGACAGCAGTCCGAAAAAGAACGGAACGAAGAAAAAAACGATAAAGAAGCTGCCTTCGACGATGTAAAAATCCGTAAAAACCTTCAGGAGACGGCCTTTTTCTTTCCGCAACTACAAACCGATGCAGAAGGTAATGTCTCCTTTAGTTTCACCACTCCAGAAGCCTTGACCAAATGGAAATTACAATTGCTAGCGCATACCAAATCGTTACAAAGTGCCGTAACCACTTTACAAACCGTCACCCAAAAGGAACTGATGGTCATACCCAACGAACCCCGGTTTTTAAGGGAAGGTGATGAGATTACCATCAGTACCAAAATCGCCAACCTGACGGATAAGCTCCTTTCAGGCCAAGCAAAATTGGAGTTGACGGATGTTATAACCGGAAAAAATATTTCAAAGGAACTACTAATTTCTCCCCCTTCCGGGGGAGATGCCGCAGGCAGAGGGGGACTTGATGAAGCAAACTTTAAAGTTGATTCTTTGAACAACACCCAAGTCTCATGGCGGTTAAAAATTGCAGAAGGCATTCAAGCCGTACAATATAAAATCATTGCCAAGGCGGGTGATTTCAGTGATGGGGAACAAAATGTACTTCCGGTATTGACCAATCGTATGTTGGTGACAGAAACTTTGCCCATGTGGGTTCGCAGCAACCAGTCTAAGACCTTTGTTTTAGACAAGTTGAGGGATAATACCTCCACTACAATGCGCAACCATAAGCTAACATTAGAAATTACTTCAAACCCGGCTTGGTATGCAGTGCAGGCCTTGCCTTACCTGATGGAATATCCGTACGAGTGTAATGAGCAGACTTTTGCCCGGTATTATGCGAATACACTGGCAAGCCATATTGCAAATTCAAACCCGAGAATTCAGGAAGTATTTCAACAATGGGCAAATTCAGATGCTCTAATCAGTAATCTGGAAAAGAACGAAGAACTGAAATCATTGTTGATCCAAGAAACCCCATGGCTACGTGATGCCCAATCGGAGACCGAACAGAAAAAGCGTATCGCCCTTCTGTTCAATTTGGATAAAATGAAGAACGAACAGGCCACGGCATTGAACAAGTTAAAGAACAATCAAAAGTCTTCCGGGGCTTGGGCATGGTTCAACGGCGGACCTGATAATCGGTTTATCACCCAGCATATTATTACTGGTCTAGGGCACCTTCGAAAACTTAATGTCACGTTGAGCGCAGTCGAAACGCAACAGGGCACTATGTCGAATATTGTTGAAAAAGCCATTCGGTATCTAGATTCAGAATTTATTGCGGAGTACGACCGAATGAAGAAGTACGCATCCAATATTGATGACGACCATTTAAGTCAAACGCAAATACATTATCTGTACATGCGTAGCTTTTTTAAGGATGTAAAAACTTCTAAAAAGGTAGATGAGATTACTACGTATTACTATGGTCAGGCCCAAAAATATTGGCCAAAAAAAGAGCTGTATTCCAAGGGGATGTTGGCTTTAGTGTTACACCGAATAGATGACACAAAGACATCGGCCAAAATATTGAGGTCATTAAAAGAAAACAGTATCAATTCCGAAGAATTGGGTATGTACTGGAAAGACAATACTGCCTCATGGTATTGGTATCAAGCGCCAATCGCAACCCAAGCTTTACTTATTGAAGCTTTCGGTGAAATAGAAAATGATGTAAAGACTATCGATAACCTTAAAATCTGGCTGTTAAAAAACAAACAGACCAACCAATGGAAAACTACCAAGGCGACCACCGAAGCCATTTACGCACTATTACTTCAAGGTAGCGATTGGCTTTCAGTAACCGATGCCGTGGCTGTGCTGGTGGGAGGGCAAAAAATAGAATCCTCAAAACTGGAGAACGTCAAAGTCGAAGCCGGGACAGGTTACTTCAAAACTTCTTGGAATGGAAATGAAGTTGAACCCAAAATGGCCGAAGTACAGATCAGCAAAAAAGGAGAAGGTATCGCTTGGGGTGCCCTCTACTGGCAATATTTCGAAGACTTGGATAAAATCACTTCAGCAGAAACACCACTGAAATTGAAGAAAAAACTCTTCCTGAAAAAAAATACAGATACGGGAGAAGAAATTTCGGAAGTAACCGAAAAAACCGATCTGAAAGTTGGCGATTTGGTTCGGGTACGTATAGAACTGCGTTCTGACCGTGATATGGAATTCGTACATATGAAAGATATGCGTGCCGCAGGTTTTGAGCCAACTAATGTGCTTAGTCAATACAAATATCAAAATGGTATGGGTTATTACGAAATGACCAAAGATGCTTCTAGTAATTTCTTTTTTAGTAAATTAAAGGCAGGAAACCATCTATTTGAGTACACTTTAAGAGCTGTACACAAAGGACAGTTTTCTAACGGCATTAGTACTATTCAGTCGATGTATGCACCAGAATTTGCCGCCCATTCAGAGGCAATTGATATAAATATAGAATAAAAATTAAGTTCTCTAAAATGAAAAAATGTAAATATTTTAATTATATTGAAACATTTTAATCTTCATTTGAGTATACAGGAGCGTTTGATGCTCTAAACTTACCTTATTCCCTCATATTATATTTTATCATACCAATTAAAAAGTTCTACTAACTATTATGAACATCTACCTTGAATACAAAGACGAAAAATCTGCCAAATTTTGGAAAATAAATGTCGAAGGAACTTCACACACTGTTACTTATGGAAAAATAGGTACAGACGGACAAAGTAAAACAAAGACTTTTGAAACAGCTGAAAAAGCAACTAAAGATGCAGAGAAGTTAGTAAAAGCAAAAACTAAAAAGGGTTATCAAGAAGTAGGTAGCCAAAAAGAAGAGACTAATAATAAAACAGAAAATTCTTCTATTGATGTAACATTTATAGAAGAAGAGGAAGCAAGAGAACGGTTTGATTTAGACCAATATGAGCCTTTAGGAGATATAGAATATGATGCTGTTTTGTTATTAGAGGGAGATATTGTCATAGATGCTACTATAGATGATGATTCTGTTAATTCTATCTTTTTTGATAATAAAAGAGAAACTGAAGAAGAACTTATTGTTATTAATGGGAACCTTACTATAAAAGGCGATTTAGACATATCAGAGAGCTATCCTTGTTTTTTAGTAGTAGGAGATTTGCATTGCGAGGTATTAAATAGTTATGATAATATAACAAATGTTACAGGAGATGCACATATAAAATATGCTTATAATGGTAACTACAACCATGGCTCTATTACTATTGCAGGAACAGCACACGTTCCTTATTTGCTTAATTCTGACCATGATTCTGGTCTAAACCCTAGTCCTAAGACTATTACGATCAATTATTATGGTAATTATGATGACTTTTTTACCTATGATTATTATTCCGAAGACCTGTCAAACATATTGACGAAAGGCATCATGGATGGGGAAGATTTTGATTTTGAAAAATTTATTACACGAGTTAAATCTGGCAAGTCTCCCTTCAAGGCAGGTGTAAAACCTAGCAGGATACTCGTTGAAAACGAAATTAAAAAGCTAGCAAAGAAAAATAAATCTGGAGAAGGTTTAAAGGAATTAGATTTAAAAGAAAAAAAACTATTGAAGCTCCCCCTTGCTATCTTTGAACTTGAAAGTTTAGAACATCTAAAACTAGAAGGAAATAGTTTTAGCGTTTTACCAAAAGAACTTAGTAAACTTGTCAATCTAAAAGAGCTGAATCTAAGAGCTACTGGTGTAGAAGAAATTCCAGAATCTATTGGTCAGTTAAAAAACTTGGAAGTACTCAACCTTAACTATTGTCACAATCTAAAAAGCCTTCCTGAAGCTATTGGAGATTTGACAAATCTCAAAAAATTAACGATTTGGAGATTTAGAGGGAAAATCCCAAAAAGCATCTCTAAATTGACTCATTTAGAAGAGTTGGACATTAGTAATATGTATGGTCAAGAAACAGAACTTGCTGATTTTCCATCTTGGATTTTTGAATTAAAAGGTCTAAAGAAATTATCTTTGGCTTCCAATGCTTTCAAAAGTATCCCAAAAGAAATACTAAAACTTTCTAATTTAGAAGTGCTAAATCTTAATTCTGCTTTGTGTTTCCTTGAAGAAGAGCTTCCTGACTTATCTAAACTCAAAAATTTGAAGGAATTAGAATGTGGTGGAAGAGGTTTAGGCAACTCTCCCTATCCAAAACAAGAACTACTTCAACACTTCTTTAAAATTAGCTCCTTAGAAACTCTAAGGATTGACTCCTTTAGTACCAAAGATGACTGGATGCCAACATCTACTGTTGAAGAAAATAGAGCAGCACTCAAAGATGATCCTAAGAAATTAGCTGAATTTGAAAGTCGTTTAAGGTTAAGTGAAGGCAATGGTAACTACTACTATATTGTAAGACGTCGAATAAACAAAGAAGATTTTAAAGGATTAGATAACCTTGTCAACCTAAAAGAATTAGACCTTAGGTGGAATGAATTAGAGGTGATCCCAGAAGAAGTTCTAAAACTTAAACATCTTGAAAAAGTAAATACCTATGGAAATAATCTTTCCAAGGAAGCTATTAATCGTTTACATGAATTAAATCCAGACATTAAGACCTCTTACTAAAATTAGCTTTTTTTTACAAAACAAGGGTCTGTGTAGAGTAAAATCCTACACAGACCTTTATTTATCTATCTAAAGAAAAAAACTAAGAATTGACCGTAAATAATTTATTCATAAACTCTGTCAACAAAACATTGCGCTGTGCTGCTGGTAATTTATTTAAAATATTATTAATCATTTCTAAATCATCTGGCAAACCTGCTCCTTCTCCGCCTCCACCTAAACCAAGCATTCCTGCTAGATTATCAAAGGTTTCTGCATTCATATTATCAAACATAGGTGCTAACATCGCTGGATCAAAAGCCATTTCTGGGCTTTCTTTTTCCTTCAACTCAGCAATTGCCAATTTGAATTGTTCCAATAGCTCTGGAATCTGTGCTATATTGGCTCTATTAATACTCAAATGCAAAGCTTCTCTAGAACAAGTAGATGCCAATTGCACTTGAATGTGCCAACCTCTCTTAGCCATCCAATCACTAATTGCAAAAATATTAATCTTAGGATCCGTTGAAGCAATCGCTACTAGGTTAATATCAGGGTCGCCCAATATTTCTAGCTCTGGAATTTCAGCAATACCTTCTCTACACAATTGTGTTGCTTCTTGGCAGCCTTTTACGATTTCAATATAGCCTTCTTGACCAATATGATTCAATGTAGCCCAAGCACCTGCCAAAGGTCCTCCTGTTTTGCTAGACAAAACTGTTGGATTAATAATCGTGTAACCTGACCAACTAGAGCAAGCAAAAATTTGATACCTTCTTAAATCTCTATTTTTTTGTAAAATACAAGAGGCACCTTTTATAGCATAACCATACTTATGAAAATCTGCCGATATAGAAGTCACCCCGTCAACACTAAAATCGAATGGTGTAACGTCATAACCTGCTTTGTGAGCAAAAGGTAAGTAAAAACCGCCTACACAAGCATCTACATGACACAAAATATCTCTAGACTTAGCTATTTTCGCTAGTTCTTCAATGGGATCTACCACTCCATGAGCATAAGATGGAGCTGAGCCAACAATTAAAATCGTGTTCTCTGTTATTGCTGCTTCTACTAGTTTAGGTTCTACTTTAAATGTTGTCGTATTAACAGGAACCATCACTACTTTTACCCCTAAATAATGCCCCGCTTTATGAAAAGCAGCATGAGCTGTTTCAGCAATGATAAGTTCAGGTTCCTTTATTTCTGGACGCTTTGCCTTAAAATAATCTCTAGCCGTCTTTACTGCCAAAATAATGCTTTCTGTTCCTCCTGAAGTCATATTTCCAACAACCTCATCCTTTCCCCCTCCTAACAAATCTTTCGCCATTCCAATCAAGTCATTTTCCAATTTTAATAAACTCGGAAAAGCAGTTGGATCTAAACCATTCTCAATCAGGTACATTCTATAAGCATCCTTTGCCAAGTTTTCTGTTTCCTTCTTGGGTTCATAAACATAAGCTAATACTTTCCCTGAATCCCAAGGAACATCATGGCTTTTCATAGCTTCCAATTGGCTCAGTATCTCTGCTGCTTCTAGTCCTTTTTGAGGAATGGCAATTTTATTGGTCTTTGTTTCCATTTTAGTTGTTCTATTATTTATTTCTTTTAATTTTCTTGGATTTCTAACGTAGTTTCTTTAAACAAATATAGCAAAATTGAACACATATTCAAGTTAAAATAACTATTTTGCACTTCATTAGCTCAGATTTATACTACGTTCTAAAAATAACAATAGAATCGGCTAAAGTAAATAACAAAAGATATTGATAAAGTTTATAAAATTGTTAATAACACGCTATGAAAGCAATGATATTTGCCGCAGGTTTGGGCACCCGCTTACGTCCTTTGACAAATGATCGACCAAAAGCCTTGGTAGAAGTACTCGGCAAAACACTCTTGCAACACGCCATTGAACATCTAAAAAAGGTTGGAATAACAGACATTGTTGTCAATATTCACCATTTTGGTGAAAAAGTATTGGAAGTATTAAGTAACAATCAAAATTTTGGTTGCAACATTATCATCTCTGATGAACGAGCCATGTTATTGGAAACAGGCGGTGGCTTACTCAAAGCAAAAAATCATTTTAAAGGAGCAAAAGCCATTGTCATTTATAATGTAGATGTACTTTCAAATATAGACTTACTAGAAATGCTCCATCATCATCAAGAAAATAAAGCCTTAGCTACCTTGGCAACTCGTAGCAGGGAAAGTTCTCGTTATTTATTGTTTAACGAACATGAAGAACTTTGTGGTTGGACAAACACAAAAACAAAAGAAGTCAAACACGTGCGCCTAGCCAACAAAATACAAGAATACGCCTTTAGTGGCATTCACATTATTAATCCTACTTTCTTAGAATTGATTACTCAAGAAGGTAAATTTTCTATTACAGATACTTATTTAGAATTAGCTCGTCAACATAAAATTATAGCTTATCCTCATGACAAGGATTATTGGTTTGATGTTGGAAAACCAGAACGTTTGAAAGCTGCTTCTGATTTTTTGAGTTAAAAATACCAATGCTTATGAAATCATTTACTCTTTTTTATAGCTTAATTTTAAGTTTATTCTTTCTAATTTCTTGTGAAAATTCTCAAGAAAACAGTAACTGTACAGATATATTCAAAACAACTTATATAAACATCAAAGGTGCTGAATTAGATAGTTTTTATACCTTGCGATTGTCTAACAAAGACACCATTAGAATAGATCGTTACAGAGAAAAAGAATACCCAGTATTGAACGATCGCTATCAAGATGCTTTAGCAAACAACAAAGATAGCTTTCATTTTGTTGGTTTAATTAAAGACTCCATCGTTCTTATTGAGCCTTTTGTGTTTAATGCAGACCATTGTCACATTAATTATATTAGCGGAAATAAAAACACCACATTATGAAACGATGCACATTTTACTTTTTTTTAATTTTAGGCTTTTATTGTTTGAACTCTTGTGCCAGTACACAACCTCAAGATGATATTATTTGTAGTACCATTTTTAAAAGTATTACTGTTGGGATTAATGGGCTACAACTAGACAGTTATTATACCATTCGAATTTCAGATAGAGACACGATACAAAATGAAGATATGGACAGAGAGGATAGTTTCTATCCTGTGATGACCGATCAATACCACAATAACTTAATTAACACAAAAGATAGCTTTCATTTTGTCGGCTTGGTAAATGATTCTATCATTGTAGAAGAACCTTATGTTATTGGTGGAGATGATTGTCATATCTATCTAGACAAAGGAGCTAAAGTCATTAACTTATAAAATCCCTTTCAATGAACAACATAACACTCAACCGACAAGTTGCGGTTTTGACACTTCGCCTTTTATTAGGCTTTATTTTTCTAATGCAAGGCTATGGAAAAGTATTTACCTATACTGTAGATGGCATTTATAAAATGGGATTTGCAACTGAAGCTTATGCTAATTTTCCAGATTTTCTATTGTTGGGAACTGCCTATTACACTTCTTATGTCGAATTACTAGGTGGTTTGTTACTTGTCTTTGGTCTAAAACGAGATTATGCACTTTATGCTTTAGCATCCGTTTTAGTTATTGTTACTTTTGGGCACGGTTATGCAGAACCTATCTGGGATTTATCTCATGTTATGTACCGCTCGATTCTTCTAATTACCTTATTATTACTCCCTCAAAAATGGGATCGTTTTTCGATTGATTATTATATTAACAAAAAATAAAGATTCTCTGACCGTTTTTGCCAGAGTTTATGATTTTGTCCTTGTTATAAAACTAATCGTACGATTCATAAGTTATAACCAAATGGACAAACATAAACTATGCAATATCATCTTGGCAAAATGGTCAATCAACCAAAATAAATTTCTTTTCTACCAATGAGCAATTCTTCTGATAGTCGACATTTTGTCACCCTCTTTTTACTTTTTATTGGAATAGAACTTCTATTATATACCCTAATTGTTTATTTCGATCTTTTTGGTTTAAAATTAGAATATGCAAAAAGAGATCCTGCTTTCATGGTATTTTATGGAATTTCGGCAATTGTCTTCTTTTTCTTTATTAGTAAATTAGATAAAAAAAGATAAGAGCTTATTGACAAATCGTTCAACGCCTTTGTAGGAACAAATGGCAAAAGAATGAAAAATGATACAAAACATACTTTTTTGCAGCAAGTCCCATCAGTAGATTACTGATGGGACTTGCTATTTTTAAAGCCCTGCATTTAGCCTCATCATATTTTATATTTAATTATTGTTTTATAACAAAAACAACTATGCTTTATTTTCAAGCAATAATACATACTAAAAATAACACTTCATTTTTTGATTTAGAAAACTTTTTAAAGTCTTATAGATGTGTTAAGAAAATTTTAACAAACAACACATTCTAAGCTCTTGGCAAAATAAAATTTTACACAAAATCCACAAGTCGAAATAAAAAATTAACACTATTGATTTAATAGACAAAATTCAAAGTATCTAATTGCTTTTTTAAATAAAATTAGGTTCCGAATTACTTTATATTAACAAAATTAAATTCTCTTTTTTTAAATTTTAAATACGTATAATTACAAACATCGAATAAAAAATAAAAAAACACAAAAACCATACTTTCTCAAAATTTTCCTCATTCTATTAAAACAATCTACTAATGATTCTGCTTCAAGACACCGGTTAACATCAACCAAACACCTTACAACAGATAAACACACGATTGATGTTCCCCAACAATAAGTCAAGCTCCTAAGCTAATACAAACAATCACACTATTCTGTTTTAATTTAAACTATTTAAGATGAAAAATTTATTATTTTTCCTACTATTTATTAGTAGCCTTGCCTATGGTCAAAGCAACCTCACAGGAGTTACTCATTCCTCTCAAAATCAACTAGAAGCACCCAATAAACCACTTAAAATTGGAGATGAAGAAACCCTAAACATAACTTATAGCACAGCAGGCGCAACAGGTATTGTATTCGAAAAAGAGTTCTATTCCAAACATTCTTCATACATTAAGTTATACTTTAAAAACTTCAACCTAGCTCCAGGTGATTATGTAGAAATTACAGCTACAAACATTGGTGAATCCATCATCTATGGTGGTCAAGGCAAAATCATTGATGCCAATTTAAATACCATCAGCGATTTTTGGACACAAGTACTAATGGACGAGCGTATCGTTGTTCGATTACACGCTCAAAATCCTTCCAACTATTATGGTTTTGATATAGCCCGTGTTGCTTACGGTTATCCTCAAGCGCAAATTGATGCTTTATTATCAGAAAAAGCAATTTGTGGTGGTGATGAAAAAGAGCCTATTATTTGTTACAATGGGACAACTATGTATGATAAAGGGCGAGCAGTTTGTCGATTGCTAATTAATGGCTCTTCACTTTGTACAGGTTGGTTATTAGGTTGCGAAGGTAATCTAATGACAAACAATCACTGTGTTGGTTCTGCGGCAGCTGCTGCTAATACGGACTTTCTGTTCAATTATCAATATACCAATTGTAATGGTTCTGGTAACTCTACCTCGAGTGTAGTTGCCTCCACCTCTACTTTTATAAAAACAAATTCTACTTTAGATTACACTTTATTAAAACTTCCAGTTAATCCAACTAGCACTTATGGCTATTTAAGTTTAAGTTCTGTTGCTCCTGTGGTAAATGATCGCATTTATATCGTCGGACACCCTGGAGGAAGACGTAAAGAAATTACGGTCAAAACAGATCAAGGCGGTGACGCCAATGGCAATGCTTTAGTGAATCTAGTAAACACCAATGGAATTCGCTATTATGCAGATACAGAAGGGGGTAGTTCTGGATCTCCTGTCTTAGATTATAATTCTAATTTAGTTGTTGCTATTCATAATACAGGTGGCTGTATGAATGGTTCTTATGGTAGAAGTGATAAATTAATTGCGAGCATTGGAAGTGATATGCCAAACTGTGGTGTTGATAATGGTGGAGGAACTAACCCACCTACTTCTTGTGGAACTACAGTATCTTCTTTCCCATATACAGAAAGTTTTGAAAATACTTTAGGAGCTTGGACACAAGGTAGTGGAGATGATTTTAACTGGGCAACTCGCTCTGGGACAACACCTTCCTCTAACACTGGACCAAGTTCAGCCAATAGTGGTAGTTATTATGTTTATATGGAGTCTTCTGCCCCAAATTACTCTACCAAACAAGCTATTTTAAATAGTCCTTGTTTTGATTTATCGGGCTTAAACTCCCCTAGCTTAAGCTTTAAATATCATATGTATGGAGCAGCTGCAATGGGTAATTTAAAATTAGAAGCTAGTACAAATGGTACTTCTTGGACAACAATTTGGTCTGAATCTGGTAACCAAGGGAATTCTTGGGAAACAGCTACTGTAAGTCTGAATGCTTATACTTCTGAGACCGAGTTAAAATTGCGTTTTAATGGAACAACAGGAACTACTTGGCAAGGAGATATGGCTGTAGATGCTTTTTCTATAACAGGAGGCACGACTAGTACTTGCGTTGCTACTAGCTTGTCTCTTACCTTTGATAATTATCCAGAAGAAACGAGTTGGACCATTAAAAATAGTGCTGGTAGCACGGTTGCCTCTGGTGGAACTTATGCTAGTCAAGCTGATGGCTCTACTTTAGTCATTAACGAATGCTTAGATGCTGGTTGTTATACCTTTACTATAAACGATACTTATGGTGATGGTATTTGTTGTGCTTATGGCAATGGCTCCTACACGCTTAGCAATACAGCAACAGGAACAACATTAGCTTCTGGTGGAAGCTTTGGGAGTTCTGAAACAAAGAGCTTCTGTGTTAGCAATAACGATAGCGAAAACAGTAGTATTGCCTCTTTTGACAATGCTATAGAAGGAACTTTCTTAAATGTTTCTCCAAACCCATTTACTGATCGCTTACAAATCCAAACCAATATTGAAGGTCTAAGCAATTATACTTTGGTTAATCTACAAGGGCAAATTGTCAAGACGGGCAACCTACAGAACAAAACCGTTGTGTTGGATGATTTGAGTCGTGGAGTTTATTTTATTACGTTTGCAAACGATAGAAAACAGCTAGTTAGAAAGGTTATTAAACAATAAAGGTTATAATTTTTTTTTAACACAGCAGCAACACAACAGACGCCAGGAAGATTTTCTTCTTGGCGTTTTTTTTGTGGCTTTGTCTATGGAACTTTTTTGCTTTGTTTTTTATTAATGCTAACTTAGAAGCTTAGTTAGCATTTCTTTTTTAGATTCAGGAAACATTATTATACTCGAATAATCAACCTATTTAACATCCCTAACATGACCAATTTATTCTTAAAAATGCTACTTAATTTACGGCAAGAAGAAGTGATGCTTTATAATAATTTATTGAGTGTTCAAAAAGCAGAGGAAAAGGAAGCGCTTTATTTTTTAGAAATGGAGTATCAAGAGGAAAAGAACAATTATCCATATCAAGCACCTAACTTTCATCCCAAAGCAGCTCTTTGGGCAGCAAAAACTGTTTATTTTGCAGCACAGTTGATTTTATACCGAGAACATCAAGTTCAAGAATTGGAAGTACTCCTTCCTTCTTTTGATGAAACGATGAATGCAGAGACTGCTTTATCCGCTGATTTGTGCTTGCGTTTTTTACCTGCGATTATTACCAAATTAAAAATTATTGATCCAGAAGATGCTTTAATTGAGGTTTTAGAAACACATTTAATGACTTGGCATTATTCGGCAATTGGGCATACCTTAGATTGGTCTATTATAGATTTCAAAAATATCGAACAAAATGCTTGTTGGTATCAATTGTATATAGATCGAATCATAGAACATAAGGTGTATACACTTGCCTCTATAGCCCCTTTTCAAAAAGGTATCCAAGCGAGTTTGGGCTGGCATTCTAATCTACTTTGGAATGATTTGAATCTAAGTACACTGTAAAATAAATACCTAATAATTTTTAAGCGAGTATTTTTGCGAGCTTTTTCGTCTTGTCCTCGTCTGATAGCTAAGGCTATCAGACTGTGGGAATCCTCAAATCTCACTAAAAATACTCTGTAAAAATGAAAGTTATTTACTTTACAGTGTACTAAGTAATAATTAACTACTAAATTATAGAACAACTAATGACAAATATAGAACAACTAAACCATGTCCTCCAATTTGTAAAAAACACCTTTGTAGGCAAAGATGCCATCATTGATTTGTTAGGAATTGCATTAATTGCTAAGGAAAATGCTTTTCTTTTGGGTCCTCCTGGTACCGCTAAAAGTGCGATTATAAGAACACTTTCTCAATGTATTGATGGCGGTAAAAATTTTGAATACCTATTAACTCGTTTTACTGAGCCGAATGAAATTTTTGGTCCTTTTGACATTCGCAAACTAAAAGAAGGTGATTTGGTCACCAATACAGAAGGTATGCTTCCAGAAGCTTCTGTGGTCTTCCTAGATGAGATCTTCAATGCCAACTCTGCCATTTTAAACAGTTTATTGATGGCATTAAATGAAAAGGTTTTTCGTAGAGGAAAAGAAACTCGACAGCTTCCTGCCTTGATGTTTGTCGGTGCTAGTAATCAATTGCCAGAAGATGAAGCTTTAAATGCCCTGTTAGATCGTTTTTTGTTGAGAATACAATGCAACTATGTGGCGCCTGACTTATTGGATGCTGTACTTACAGCTGGCTGGAAATTAGAAAACAAAACAGCTATTGAATATCCTCTTATTACACCTACAGCCATTCAAGATTTGCAAAAAAAAGCCAAAACTATTGATTTGAGTGCCGTTCGCCAAGAGTTTATTCAACTGGTGCATCATCTTCGTAATGCAGGAATCAAAGTATCTGATCGTCGAGCCGTTAAGCTTCAAAATTTATTGGCAGCAAGTGCTCTAATTAGCAGTCGAAAAGAAGCTATCCTCTCTGATTTTTGGGTCGTCAAGTACATTTGGGATACCGAGGAACAAGTCGAAATTATTGCTGGAATTGTAGATACTTTGATTGAAAAAGAAAGCCATCCTAAAGCGCATCCACAAGCACTATTTAACCAAAGTCCCAATCCAGAGAAATTGTTAAAAGAGGTTTTGGATTTAAGCGAAAAATGGCAAGACGAAAGTCTTTCTTTTGAAGATAAAAACTTGATTAAAGATCAATTGAGACATCTTCAAACTCGATGCAACTGGATTCAACATCAAGAACACAAAGTACACATTCAACATCAAATTGAAGCCTTATGGAAAAGTATGCTCCAAACTTTATAAATTACTTAAAAATTCAGAAAAAATCTTTGGAACTTTTGGGTTATATCCGTCATTGGAAAAACTTAAAAATAGGCTACGAAGGTGATTTTATTTGGATCAAAGAGTTGACGGAAGAACAGCTTGATACTGTTGCTATCAAACGCATTCCAAATCAAGTTTGTTATTATGAAAACGGTACTAAGCTTTCTCTAAAAGGCAGTTTACTTCCTGAATGTTCTATTCCTAGTGTTTTGTGGACGCCTATAAAACGGGCTTTACTGCTTCAATTGCCTTTGTTGAATCATAATTATTTTGGCACTTCTAATAACATTAAGCTAGAATTAGTTCCTTCAAAAAAAGAAGAAGAAGCCTGTGCTTTGTTGAGTAACTTAGAAGATTTGGGGCGATTTATCGAAACAAGTCCTGCAATTCGATTGCAGTCTTTAAAATGGGTTTTGATAGAAAATCAAGCCTTGGTTTTTGGTAGTCCAATGCTTCCTATTCAAGGACAAGCTTATTGGTCTTGGAAACAGTTTTTAATCCCCGCTGGTTATGATTTTAATTATCCTAGCTTGGCAGAGAGTCTACATCAAGCTATTCAAACAAAAGCAAGCGACTGGATTGTTTGGGATTTGGAAAACCGTTATTATAACATTGATTCAAAATATATACAAGCACTTTCTTTGAGTGCTTATCGAAAGACAAGATTAAAGCTTCAAGCAGAAAATTAAAAACCATGAGACTACAAGCTTATTTTCAAGCTTACAGAAATTACTTTTGGCAATGGGAAGATAGTACAGAAATTATTGCTATTCCAAATGGAAGCACGATTGCTTACAAAGCTTTCGTGCTAGATGTAATGGAACAAATTGCTCCAACAGGAACGCCTCCTTTTGGGGCTTTGCTGTTTATGTTGATTGCAACCAACCCAACCGCAGAAAGTGATTTAGAACAAATCAAAGAAAATTTTAGCCAACAATTAGACACAAAAGCAAATCAAACAGGTTATCACAATCAAGCTTTTCAATTCTTAACAAAGGTTCAAAATTTACCCAAAGCCTATAAAACAGGAATTAAACGAGTCTTATTACTTCAAACTATTTTTAAAGATAGTCACAATCATTTGTCTGCAAAAAAAGCTAGGCAAATTCTAAGGGAGTATCAACAACAAAAAGATCAATTTCCACACCTAATTTTAGACCAAGAAAGATCTTTTAGTTCTGATGCATTGTACAAAGACTTCAGGGTTTTTCAGTACTTAAATGAAAAGTTCCCCAATTATAAAAGCATCATAGAAGCCTTGGCTAATTTGCCTACTTTGGAAGAAAATTCGGTAGAAGAAATCCTAGAACAAGCTACTCAAAGTATTGAACCTGATGTTTTATTAGAACAATTAATAGAGGAACCCAAAACATTTTTGGTAGCTGCATTAATCAAGCACCTATGGTCTGGCTTAAACATTCCTTTTCAAAAATTAAGTCCTAATGAGCAACCTTTGGGAGGTATTTCAGATATTACCAACAAGGGTAATTTTGATCGCCTATTAATTTCTGAATTTGCATACGATGATTGGTCTTTTTTGTCTCGTTTGGCAAATAATGAAGCCCTGTATTTACATCGAGAAGCACCTCCTGCTGCCAATCACCTAGAGCGAATTATTTTGATTGATGTTTCTCTCAAAAATTGGGGAACTCCTAGAACAATTGCCTACGCTATTTTATTAGCCTTGGCTTATCACCCAAAAGCAAAAACAGCTTGCAAGGCTTATGCTATTGGAGGGCACTTAATGTCCAAACAGCTTCAATTTGATAGCTTAGATTCAATCATTCATAGTCTAGAATACTTAGATGCATCCTTGGATTGTTCTAAAGGTTTGGACTTTTTCTTGAATTCTATTCCGCTCAACAAACAAAGCGAGATTATATATATTGGCGCTCAAGAAGCTACTCAAAGTAGCGCTTTTCAACAAGCCATTCATTCTTATGTACAGTACTTTCAATATTGGATTTATCCAAATTTTGAAGGTCAAATTAAGGTGTATAAAAACAAGCAAAAAACGAAGAAACACATTCAAACTATACAACTGCCTTTAGACCAACTATGGAAGAATAAAAAAACAAGTGTCCCTAGACAGCAAAAAACAATAGAAGCTCACGATGCTCCAATTTTGCTCCCCCAACCTGTTGAAATCAAACAAATTTTATCTACTATAGATGATCAAGTTTTTATCATAACTAAGAGCAAAAATTTACTCTGCTTTGCAGGAGAAAAGCATACTTATAGTAAAAAGGGTTGGGAATTAATGTATCACAATTTACCTTTTTCTTCTGCCCTTTTCGAAATTGGATTGACAACAGATGGCAGTTATATTTTATTGGTATTTGATTTACAGACTAAAATGCTGTCTTTGATTAATTGTCAAACAAAAGAAATAAAGCAGGCACATTTCAAAGAATGGGTTTCTGGCTCTCGAAAAGAGTTTTTGTTTTATCAAGATGTTTTTTATTATTTTGCTAGAAACAAATGTTGGTCATTCGATTTTCAAACAAAGAATACAATTACTGCCGTTGATCGTCCTACTAAATTCTTTGACTTATATGACCAAAGAGAAGAAGAATTAAAGGTATTAAGCAAAAAATTAGGTTATGCTTCTAACCTTTTGAAAAACATTAGAACGGTAGAATTAAACCTAAATGGCAATTTGGTTTTTAATGGAAAACATGAATTACTCTTAAATCCTTATGGAGTTATCAAACTAGAATTGAGTACCGTTTTAAAAGACCAATACAAGGCTCAAAATAATATGAATAAGCGGGTCTTTCTATTTGAAGATGGCAGTAAGATTCAGCTTAATTCTTCTGGAACGATTCTATTAATAAGTAGTAATCCTAATTTACCGATTGTTCATGTTCCTATGATTATTGATGCCGCTTTAGGAATTGGAACAGAAGACTGTTTTACAGGAAACGATTATTATTATCGCCCTTCTAATACGGGAGGCTTGGCAATTATGAAGACTAAAAAATTCTGGGAAAAATTTATCGCCCCTTTTATTCAAACCATTAAAGCTACTATTAACGGGTAGGTTTTCTGTAAGTGATACAAAGCATTAAACTAAAATACCATGCAATTACAAATAAAACAAAGCAAGCAAAATACCTATCCTCTTCAGGCTATTCTGATCAAAGGCGAAACACCTACGCATTGGATTAAAGAAATTGAACGCATGGGCTTTTCTGCTGCCAAAGTAACTTGTTACCCTGTCCCTGATAGGACACCTAACAGTGTTTGGGGCTGTTTATTAGTTGCTAAAGTTGTTTTGAAAGGGATTAACCTTGGAAAAAATCAATATTGTCAGTGTGTTGACAATTTACTATTTATTCCAGAGAAAGCTTGTTTGTACCCTAGTATTCCTACGAAAGAATTAGAGGAGTTGTTATTGTCTAAACGCTATTTAATGCATCCCGATGTTGGTATGGTCGAATTATTTGAAGCGATTAATTGGTTCGATTTCATGGCTCCAATTAGCAAAGCTCAACCTAATCTGAAGCGTCCAATATCACCTGTATTTATTCCTAAAACCATCAAAACTTTTCAAGTCCATGCACTCTCTCCAGAAGAGCTCTTAGAACAATTGGAAAAACACGCTTTTTCAAAAGGAAAACCATTGGACGAGCCTTTGAATGCTGCTGAAAAAGCCCGTCTTGCTCTTTTAAAACGCTTGTTCAAACAACACAAAGAAGGCAATACCACCATTACCAAAAAAAATGGCTTGATGGGTACCCTAGAATCTTTGAAAAATACATTTTTAGGAAAAGAAAGTTCTAGTTGGTCAGATACTTTGCAAAAAGAGTACGAGGATTTAGAAAAACGCAACCAAAAAGAATTAGACAAGTTGTTGGATTTACTTAAAAACAACCCTGAAGAGGCGCTCAAATATGCCATTCCTCTAAACAATACAGGGGCAGGGCGAGGAAATACCAGCAACTTTGGAGGCAATTGGAATTTGTCTCAACGTTGGGATAGTTTTTCTTTGTTTGGTAAACAAATGAATTGGAATAATTTAGGGGGCAGTGCAGCTATGCAAGAAGATGGTTTCTATCAATTGCAGGCGCAATATCGTGCAACAGCAGAACAACTTATTCGAGAGAAAAAGTATCGAAAAGCAGCTTTTGTTTATCTAAAATTGCTGAAAGATTATCGAAAAGCAGCAGAAACCTTAGAAACTGGCAACTTGTATCAAGAAGCGGCTTCTGTTTATCTGAAATATTGTAATAATAAAGAAAAAGCAGCCAGTTGTTATCAAAAAGGGAATATGCTAAAAAAAGCAATTGAGCTGTATAAAGAGCTTAAAAAATACGAACTGGTTGGTGATTTAT
>ENA-ORXM01002289-ORXM01002289.1-marine-metagenome-genome-assembly--contig:-NODE-2289-length-22908-cov-5.033069_pt1 | contig 22908 bp, 12 predicted proteins | sample MGYA00237867_ERZ511480 | MGnify/ENA primary metagenome ERZ511480 (study PRJEB26309, sample SAMN06266103) | marine metagenome | isolation source: Algal blade | place: United Kingdom:Sidmouth, United...
AAGTGATCTTTATGGCAATGTGTTAAAACAATGTATTTTACAAATTCAAGAGGTATTTGTTTTTTTATTAAAAAATCTAAAACTCTAGGATTGCCTGTTACACCATCTATGAAACTATCAATTATCATGAAGGTTTCATCATCGATTTTAATTAAAATAGACTCTCCTACTCCTTTGGCTCCTCCAAAGAGAAATGTTTCGATCACAAATATTTATGTTTAATATTCTTCTAAGAGGTCGTCAAAATCTATTTCTTTTAAAGAATCTAGAATGTCATTTATATCATCTTGAATTATTGCTTTTCTCCGAAATTTAATAACATCAGCTTTCTTAATTGTACCATTAGAGTTAGAATATCCTACATAGAAATTAAACAATGCACCTTCTTCTAGTAAGTTGATATCGTCCTTTGAAACTTTAGACAATGGAAGGATTAGCTCGTCTTCTTCATTTGTTGAGCTTTCGATTAATCTTGAAACAATAGAATCTTCATTAATTTGCAGTACTACACCTTCCCATTTGAAATCATATGTGAAACCAGATTTAGATTTGATATCATAATCATGTGTACTCCCCTCATCATAAGGGTTTTTACACAAATATTTGTTAACAATTAATTCAGCCATATTTAAAAATACTTCTTTAATATCTTGTTTGCAAATTTAATATTCGAATTTATCGATTCTGCATGTTCCTCAAGAATAGAAATAACTGAAAACTTAGGGCTATTGCTCGCAAAATTATTTTTAATATATAAATGTACTGTATTTTGCATATCTGCCCTTTCACATGGAAAAATACTGAGTCTCTTTTCTCCCTTGTATTCATCGTCCTCAAACAACTCATTCATTCTCAATCCTAATAGCTGAGGCGAATTAAATATTTCAGACCACTCATCTTTTGAAATTAACTTATTTAAAACTTTAGTCAACTCCTTATTTGTCTTATATGAAAAGTGGAACCTAAAATTGATTGAAACATATTCATTTAATGAATCCTTTAAAATCTTAGCTACACTAATTGCCATATCATTAACAAGATCATAAGACTTTAAATTTTTGGATAATATTCGAAAACGATCTGGTTCGACATATATTTCAATAAAATCAGTTTTAAAGGCACAATAGTTACCTTCACTAACATTAATACCTATTGTATTTTCCGCTTCTTCTTTACCTAACAAATTCTTTGAAGCAAACCAAATAGGTACAAATTTTTCAGGAATAAATTTACCAGAAAATTCAATTTCATAAATTTCTTCACTTGGATTTTTAAATAATTCTTCCATCGAATGTACTTTATTGCTAATAATTCATAAATGTAGCAAACGCATTACATTTAAAATTCTATAATATACTATTTAATTACGAGTTTCACTTGAAATTAGGTTTCTTAAAAGTTTAAAACTCAACCAATTTTTGGCTAAATAACACCCCTTCACTCCCCCCCCTTTGCTTGATGCCAATGATGATGGTTTTTTGCTTCTCTCCATAATAGAGAATACATGATTACCTGGATTTAAGTAATAGTATGATTTTTTATTTACAATAATGCTCCATCAGCTAGAAAAAGCTGTCAGATATTTGAAAGATTTCCATCATTAAAAGGCTCTTCGCGCTAAGGATAGAAACGATATCGGCTCGCCTGGATCAGCTGTGAAGCTCGGGATACAGATGGCTCCGACGATAGGAGGAGACGAATGTATCGCGTAGCTGAACGCTGATCTAGGTGAGCCGATACAAGTGGATAGCCTGCCCGAGCGCCCAAATAAAATTGATACCATCTATGACTAAAAATATCACGTATCTTTTGATACAATTTCTCAATCTCTTCGTTAAAAATACTCGTGATAGCTCAGGCTATCCCTGCGCTTTTCGCCTCGATCTTAAAAAATTCTATTCAAAATCTAGTGCAACATTTTCAATCATAAATAGCATAACCTAAAAATCAATCTCCTCAACAACAACCTCCCCAATCTCCTCCTCAGAACATACCGCCACATAAGCACCCTGCCCCCGCAAAAAGTCCAAAGACCTTAAATACCAAGTATCTCCATCCAAGCTAACCTGCTCGTCAAAATAACTCGTCTCGATCTTGTGCAAATCCTGCAACTTATAATCACTGGCTTTGATGACGGCTTCTTTGCGCGTCCATAGCTCATATAACATAGCTGGATCTTGCTGGATGAGCTGCCACTCCTTATCAGTAAAACTGTGCTTAAGATGCTGAGGGTCGGTGGAACTAGGCAACTCTACATCCACACCAACTGCGCCATGACTACTGAAGGCGCAGAGGACAATATGGCCAGAATGGGAGATATTGAACTGGGTATGGGGTAAGATGGGCTTGCTTTGGTCGGTGTAGGAAAGAGACTTCAAAGTGTCCATAGACTTGATTTTATGTAATCCGTCGCGGAGGAGGAGTCTGCCGATGAGATGCTGTAATGCGGCGGTATTGGACTTGTAGCGACTGGCTCTAGCGGCCACGTCATCAGGGAGTTGGGGGCATAAAGCTGCTACGGTAGTTGTAGGGCTATCGGGGCGGAGGAGGTGATAATATATATGTATGGTGGTCTTCAAAGTGAAATTAATATGATGAAAATAGGCGTGAATTCATAGATGTTTACTACTTTTGGTACTAAAGGAACAAAAATATTACCACTAAGACAAATGGTATAATTATTATCCGATGATAACAAGAGAACTCATAGTAGAAACAGCATTACGATTATTCCTAGAGAATGGCGTAAAGACGATCACGGTCGATAAGATAGTGAAAGAGCTGTGTACTTCTAAAAGAACGCTCTACCAACATTTTGGAGATAAGAGTGCCTTGGTCAAGGCTTGTCTGGTAGAATATAATAAATCGGTTGCACAAGATAATGAGGAGGTATTGCATTCGGCAGAGAATGTGATAGAGGCGTTGGGGATACTGCTGCAGAAGATTGTGAGTAGGTCGCATGAAGTGAATCCAAATTTTTATACCGATGTAGCGAATTACCATCCTGGGCTATTGACGGAATCGTATGAAGAGGCGGGTCAGTTTGCGCATAGGCAGTTTATGTATATCGCAAAGTGGGGACAGGATGATGGTATATTTCTCGATGACTTGGATATAGAAGTGGCTGGTAAGACGGTTGTGGCGATGTTGAAGTTGTGCAAAGATTCTAGAAACTTTCCGAGTAAAAATTTTAGTACACAGAGACTAACCTTTGGCATCATACTTCCCTTTTTGAGAGGTAACTGCACGAGCAAAGGATTGAAACTGGTAAAAATACAGGAGGAACTTTTTAGGGTGACTGTATAATAGATAATACAAAGATTAAACTGATATAATGAATATAAATAGTTCACTGCAAAAAACACCTATCGCTGTTATCGGCTTATCGGCGATATTTGCGGACGCAAAAAATATAGAAGAATTCTGGACGAATATCGTGCAAGGTCGTGATAGCATCACGGATGTTCCGGATAGTAGATGGAGCATCGATGACTACTACGATCCTGATATGACTGCGCCAGATAAGACGTACTGTAAGCGTGGTGGATTCTTACCAGAGATCGACTTTAATCCAATGGAGTTTGGTTTGCCGCCAAATATATTGGAGGTGACGGATGCAAGTCAGTTGCTTGGCTTGGTCGCTGCTCGGGATGCCTTGGCAGATGCTGGCTACGGAAAAGAGTCTACAAAATTTACCAAAGAACTTAAGGCTAAGACAGGTGTGCTGCTCGGTGTAGGTGGTGGTCAAAAATTGATTACTCCGCTGATAGCTAGATTGCAATACCCCATCTGGGAACGTGCACTAAGATCATCTGGAATAGCAGAAAAGGATATACCACAGATCGTGGATAAAATGAAGAAGGCATATATTGGGTGGAATGAAAATTCCTTTCCTGGTCTGCTGGGTAATGTTATTTCAGGTCGGATCACGAATCGATTTGATCTGGGTGGAATAAACTCGGTAGTAGATGCAGCTTGTGCGGCCTCTCTCAGTGCCATCAAAATGTCGCTTAGTGAACTAGTAGAAGGTAGATGTGATATGATGCTTACGGGCGGAGTGGATACGGACAACTCTCCTTTTATGTATATGTCATTCAGTAAGACGCCTGCTTTTTCTAAGTCAGGTAATATCAGTCCATTTAGTGAAGCCGCTGATGGGATGTTGATCGGAGAAGGACTTGGAATGTTGGTGCTCAAGCGATTGGAGGATGCGGAGCGAGATGGAGATAGAGTGTATGCGGTGATAAAAGGAGTCGGTACCTCAAGTGATGGAAGATTTAAGTCTGTGTATGCACCACGTTCAAGCGGACAAGCCCTTGCGATGGAACGTGCCTATGAAGATGCTGGCTATCCTGCACATACGGTAGGTCTCTTGGAAGCGCATGGTACGGGGACTGGTGCGGGTGATCCGACGGAGTTCACTTCTATGCAAATGGTATTTGGTGCGAATAATGATAAGAAACAACATATTGCTTTAGGCTCGGTAAAATCACAGATAGGGCATACTAAAGCGGCGGCGGGTGCAGCAGGTATGGTGAAGGCAGTTTTAGGTCTGCATCATAAAGTGCTCCCTCCTACTATAAATGTAGATCAACCAAATTCTAAATTTAATATCAAGGACTCTGCCATCTATCTGAATACAGAATCTAGACCTTGGATCCGTAATGGCCATCCGAGAAGAGCAGGTGTTTCTGCATTTGGTTTTGGTGGGATAAATGTTCACTTAGCGCTAGAGGAATATACGGGTAAAAAGGAAACTGCCTATAGAATGCACCAACCTTTCAAGACTATATTTTTAGTCAACGAAACGCCAGCTGAGTTAAAAGAAAGCTGTAAAACCTACTTGGCGAAATTGCAAGGTGCGGATGGTGAGGCAGCGCTAAAAGAATTGGCTCTGCAAAGCAATATTTCGATACTACAAAAACATCAAGCGAGGCTTGGGTTCGTAGTGCATGACTTAGCGGAGTGTATTGCTATGTTGCAAGAAAGTATTACCCTGTTAGAAAAAGGCCAACCATCTTGGGATCATCCCAAAGGAATACATTATAGAAGTCAAGGCCTAGATATATCACAGCATAAAGTAGTGGCATTGTTTTCTGGTCAAGGTTCACAATATATAGGTATGGGTAAGGAAAGCGCGAATGCTTTTCCTGCTATTGCGAATGGTTTTGAACAAGCGGATAAATTATTTTACGCTAAAGGTGAGCAGCCATTGTCCCACGTGCTCTACCCTATTCCAGCCTTTGATAAAAATGAAAAAGTAGCCCAACTAAGAAACTTAACCAGAACCGAATATGCACAACCTGCTATCGGTATGCTTAGTATGGGTCAGTATAAAGTATTGCAAAATGCTGGTTTTAAAGCGGACATAACTGCGGGTCATAGTTTTGGAGAATTGACTGCACTATGGGCTGCCGGGGTTTACGATGATAAAACTTTTATGCAGTTGGCGAAAAATCGTGGTGCTGCTATGGCTATTCAAAATCCGAATGCAGATAGTGGTGCAATGCTAGCTGTAAAAGAAAGCGAGGCGAAAGTCAATGCTGCTATTCAAAGTATTGAAGGCGTACAGATTGCTAATATCAATGCGGGTAATCAAGTGATACTAGGTGGTAGTACGGAGGCTATCTCGAAGGCGGAAAAGTTATTAGGTGGTCAAGGATTTTCAGTAGTGAAGTTACCTGTCTCCGCTGCGTTTCATACCCCGTTTGTGAAGCATGCTCAAGAGCCATTTTCTAGATTTGTAGATAGCCAAAGCTTTAACGCTCCTGCCATACCTGTCTTTGCAAATAGTACGGGAGAAGCTTATCCTAGAGAAGCCGGCGGTATAAAAAATATATTGAAGCAGCAGATTTTAAATCCTGTTTATTTCAAAAAGGAGATTGAAAATATCTATGCCGCTGGAGGAAGAATATTTATTGAATTTGGACCGAAAGGGGTATTGACGAACTTGGTAAAATATATACTCAGCGACAAAGGACATCGTGCTATAGCTATCAATCCAAATTCTAAAAAAGACAGTGATTTACAACTCAGACAAGCGGCTATTCAGTTAGCAGTCTTAGGTGTACCTATGAACAATATAGATCCCTATAAAAGACATTTTGCCGAGCCTGGTGCATTGTCTAAAATGAATGTAAAATTAAGTGGAAACAACTTTGTCTCGGATGCTACTAAGCAGGCATACACAGATGTTATGTCAAATGATTTTAAAATAAGTAACCAAGCGTCATCAACCATATCAAATGGCTCTACAGCAACACCAAGTGTTGTAAAAGAAGCTACTAAAACGACTATACAAAACGAAGAAGAAATGTTAAATAAAGAAGCATTACGTTTACTCAAAGAAACGGTAGAAACCTTTAAAGGAAATCAAACTAAGTCTTTAGAGATATTTGAGCGATTTATGGAGGGTCAAAATCAACAGGCCAATCAACTCCTCAATATATTGTCGCAAGCAATAGGCACTACTGCTGACTCGTATCAAAGCAATCAACTTCAAAATACTAAAGTTGACAATAACTTTGCTTCTCAAGTTACGGCCGCAACTGTTCAGCAGAGTACTCATGCCGTTAGCAATGGTAATGGCAGTAGTAACGGAAATGGTTCAAAGTCTACTAATGGTATTAGCAACGGCATCAGCGAGACAAATAAAGTAGCTCCAAAGCCGCCTGTAGCAGAAAGATTAGATACACCGCAATCACCATCGCATGACGGAGGTAATACAGCGGCACTAGAAAAAATATTGATGGAAGTCGTAAGTGAGAAGACGGGCTACCCAGCAGAGATGTTAGAACTCAATATGGATATGGAGGCAGATCTAGGTATTGACTCTATCAAAAGAGTAGAAATATTCGGGTCTCTTACCGCAAAGTATCCAGAGATGTCAGGTATAGATCCTAATGAATTGACGGAGTTGAGAACGCTAGGTGAGATAGTGACTTTTGTAACTGCCAAAGGTGGTGCTCAAGTAGCTAATAAATCCAATGCAAGCAATGGTACACAAGCAGTTGAACAAAACGTAGCTCCTGCAGTAAACCTTCAAGCACAGCCTGTGCAACAAGCAGCACCGAGTGCTACATCCAATAATGCACTGACCGCTATTCTCCTAGAAGTAGTAAGCGAAAAGACAGGCTACCCTGCCGAAATGCTTGAACTCAATATGGATATGGAAGCGGATCTTGGAATTGACTCTATCAAGAGAGTAGAAATATTTGGTGCCCTGACAGCGCAGTATCCTGAAATGTCCGGAATCGATCCAAATGAATTAACGGAACTCCGTACACTTGGCGAAATTGTAACTTTTGTATCTGGCAAGTCGGGTGCATCGCAAGTCGCAGCCCCAGCTACTACCCCAACTCCAGCACAAAATAATGGCTCTTCTGCATCAGTGGATACATCAAGTCTGAAAGCTGCACTTTTAGAAGTAGTAAGTGAAAAAACGGGCTACCCCGCGGAGATGCTTGAATTAGGAATGGATATGGAGGCGGACTTAGGAATCGACTCCATCAAGCGTGTAGAAATTTTCGGAGCTTTGACAACGCAATATCCAGATATGACTGGAATAGATCCTAATGAGTTGACTGAATTGCGTACCTTAGGAGAAATTGTAGATTTCGTAGGGAGTAGAATAAAAAAAAAGTCTACAGTAGTGTAGATACCACACCGACACCAAAAAACCAACTTAGTGAGAAAGAAACCGCGTTAAGCGGTTTCTTTCACGGTGTGGAAAGAAAGAAATTAGGTTTTAAATATCTACCTCGTCCCGATCATTATCAAGCCTCGCTCCCCGCAGGATACACCGCGCTAGTTACCAATGATGGTAGCCCAATAACCGAAAAATTTATTGACAAATTAAAATCGAACGGTACGTCTGTGGCTGTCCTTAATCTTCATAATATTGCTAATCCTATCTCCTCAAATGCCTTCACGCTGCAGGACAATAGCGAGGACTCGATTGCGAATGTATTAAAAGAGATAAGATCTGCTAATGGCAAGATTGGAAGCTTCGTACACCTACACCCCTCATTTATTTATGCTGGCAGGAACTTCGCACAGCATTTCGACCAGGAAAGAGAGATTCTAAAAACAGTCTTTTTGATCGCTAAATTTATCAAAGAAGACCTATGTGTGCTGGGAGAAAATAATCAAGCAAGATTTATGACGGTTAGTCGTATGGACGGCTTCATGGGTAAAGGCACTACCGGAAATGTGTCTGTAGTAGGTGGAGGCCTTACTGGACTTGTTAAGTGTCTCAATCTGGAATGGTCATCTGTCTATTGTAGAGCGGTAGATATGGAGCCTTCCCTAGAGCCGGAAACTATGGTAGATAATATTTACAATGAATATTATGACGCCAATAAAAATATTGTTGAGGTAGCTTACGATCAATCTTCTCGTAAAACTCCCCACGAAATAACGGAGACTGTGAAAGAGAACGCGCCTCTTGAAACTAGCATCACTAAAGACAGTGTATTTCTGGTGAGTGGCGGGGCAAAGGGCGTAACGGCGACTTGTGTATTGGCTTTATCTAAAGCTTACCAGTGCAAATTTATTTTACTCGGTAGGTCTTCCATTGATTTTGAAGTACCAGCGTATGCGCAAGGTGAAATAGAGGAGCGAAGTTTAAAAGCGGAGATCATGCAAGATCTCAAAGCAAGTGGCGAGAAAGTAAACTTGGCTGAAGTTAAGAAGCGATACAATAATATAATTTCTAAAAAAGAAATTGAGTCTACTTTGGAAGAGCTGCGTAGCCATGGCTCCGAAGTAAGTTATATCAAAGGTGATGTTACTAAAGTAGAGACGTTTAAGAAACAAGTACAAGCTATTCAAAGCCAGTATGGAAAGGTTACAGGTATCATCCATGGAGCTGGCAGACTTGCTGATAAATATATCCAAGATAAATCAGCAACAGATTTTGAAAATGTACTGTCCGTAAAGTTAGATGGTATGCTAAGTTTGTTTGCCGCTGTGGACATTCATAATCTAGATTATTTAGTTATGTTCTCTTCTGTGGCTGGTTATTATGGAAATGTAGGGCAATCTGATTATGCCATAGCCAATGAAATATTAAGTAAGGCAGCACACCTTTTCAAAACCAATCATCCCAATACGCATGTAAGCGCTATCAACTGGGGAGCGTGGGATTCGGGAATGGTCAGCGGAGAACTCAAGGCGCAGTTTGAGGCGATGGGCGTAAAGCTGGTAAATAGCGAGGGCGGTGCTTCCATGTTTCTCAACGAACTGAATAATAAATATGATGATCAAGCATCCGTCATTATTGGCGGAACTTTACCAGCTGGTGTAAGCCACCTCGGTGACCTTGTAACACATAAGATAAATAGAACCATCACGGCAAACGAGAATCCATTTTTATTTGATCACGTGATTCAATCTAAAGCGGTGCTGCCAGTGGTAAATGCGGTGGGATGGATGGCGCAGAGTTGTGAAAAATTGTATCCTGATTATAGGGTTTATGAAGTAAAAAATACGAGACTCTTTAAGGGTCTAGTATTTGATGCTGGAGATTCTGGTACCTATACTTTGGAATTGAAAGAAGAAAGTAAAAGCGAGGAAGAAATTTCCTTTAGCGCTACGGTGACCAGTCAAGGGAAGAAGCTTCCGATCATTCATTATAAAACGGATGTGGTCTTAAGAAATAAACAAGCAATACCAGATGCGCCTAACTTTGATTACATACCAAGTGGTAAATCTGTTCTTAAAGACGGCAAGAAACTTTATAAAAATGGAGCTTTATTTCATGGACCAAACTTTCAAGGTATAGAGGAAATTTTAGAAATGTCCGATAAGCATATGTTGCTTTCTTGCCAGGCACCGAATGTGTCTTTTGAGCAGCAGGGACAATTTCAAGTAGCTACTATAAATACTTTCTTTTCTGATATACAGTATCAGGGAATGGTAGTCTGGGTGCAGGAGCAGAATGAGGGTGCAAAGAGTTTACCCTTGCAGACAGACAAGGTCATTCTTTTTGAGCCCATCCCTTTTGATACTTTGATGTTTGTACACATAGAAATCAAAGAATCTAGTGAATACAAAATGGTGGCAAACTGCACGGTATATGATGAGACGGGAAAAGTATTTATGAAAACGCAAGGCGCTGCGGTAACTGTTTCTAAGCAGTTGCAATGGACAAATTAATTTATAGCATTAAATAGAGATGATAGCAATAATAGGATCTTCGGGTTTATTTCCAGGCTCTTCCACTAAGGAGGCGTTTTGGGATAATTTGATGCAAAGTAAGGACCTTACTGGAGTTGCCAATGAGCAAGACTTTGGTGCAAATCCCGATACCTTTTACGATCCAAAAAAAGGAGTGGTAGATAAATGCTACTCCCTCCGTGGTGGATACATAAGAGATTTTGAGTTTGATGCAAACGGCTATCAACTTGATGCAGGTTTTTTAGCGAAGCAGGATAAATTATTTCAGTGGTCCTTATATGTGGCAAAAGAAGCACTGCTAGATGCAGGCTATCTAAATGACGAAGCGCTTAGAAGGACGGGGGTCATCTTAGGAAATCTATCCTTCCCTACTCTAAGTTCGCACAAAGAACTGTCGAGCTTGTACACTGGATTAGTAGAGAACCAAGTAAGTAAATTACTCGATGATATACCGCTTAACTTTGCTGCTCACCAAAAAACCAATGAGCAAATCATAGAATACACCCCTTCTGAAATGGTATCCAAGGCGCTTGGGCTTGGTGCTACGCATTATGCCTTAGATGCTGCTTGTGCTACTTCCTTGTACGCCATTAAACTTGCTTGCGATGAATTGAATGCGGGTAAAGCAGATATGATGTTAGCAGGCGCGATTTGTGCTTCAGATCAGTTATTTATCCATATGGGATTTTCCATCTTCCATGCCTATTCTGCCACGGACAAAAAGTTTGTTCCGTTAGATAAAGATTCAGCAGGATTAGTATCTGCAGAAGGCGCAGGGATGGTAATCTTAAAAAGATTAGCAGATGCGGAGAGAGATGGGGATCATATTCTAGGTGTTATTGGCGGCGTAGGTTTATCTAATGATGGTCAAGGAAAGTTCCTTTTGAGCCCTAATCCTAAAGGGCAACAACTGGCTTTTGAGCGAGCGTATGAGGAGCATAATATAAATCCGAAAAATACCAGCTATTTAGAATGTCATGCTACGGGAACACCGCTTGGTGATTTAACAGAAATAAATTCTATCTCGGACTTCTTTAAAAAATCAGCTGCCCTCCCACTCTTGGGTTCTGTAAAATCTAATATGGGACACTTGCTGACAGCAGCAGGTATGAGTGGGCTGCTCAAGGTATTGCAAGCCATGAAGCATGAAGTGATACCGCCAAACTTAAACTTAGAGAATCCCGTAAAAGCTAAAAATGGATGGATTGGAGATGAGCAGATGATTACCTCCCCTACTATCTGGGACGACAAGAACAAACAAGCTGGCATTAACTCTTTTGGTTTTGGTGGTACCAATGCGCATATGATAGTTCTGAATTATCTGAAAGGGAAGTACGAGCCTACAATACTAATGCCGCAAGCAAAATCTACCTCTATGTCTATTATAGGCATGGAAGCTCATTTCGGAAATTGTGAAAGTCTAGCAGCTTTCTCAGAAACGATTTATTATGGCAAGCAGCACTTCAAAGAACTGCCTGCTAAAAGATGGAAAGGATTTGAAGCAGATAAAAAAAGCCTAGCTGCCTTTGGACTTAAGGATGGTATAGCGCCCCCTGGGGCCTACATCGATGATTTTGAAATTGATTTATTAAGATATAAAATACAACCAAAGGAGGCCGAGACTTTGGAGCCACAACAAGCTCTAATTTTAAAAGTGGCGGACAAGGCTATTATGGATGCTGGACTAAAGCCCTCCCAGAATGTAGCTGTACTGATCGCCATGGAACCCGAGTTGGCCATCCACCATTACCTTGCTCGCTGGGATATGTCTTGGCAGCTAGATGAGGCGCTCGTAAAAAATGGAATCAGTCTTGATGATAAACAGAGATCTCAATTAGAAAAAGCAACTCGAAACAGTGTTTACTTTAGAGAAGGAAATCAAACTCCGTCTCAGCATACCAGTTTTGTTGGTAATATAATGGCGAGTAGAATTGCAGCACTATGGGATTTTTCTGGCCCTGCTTTTACGGTTTCTTGTGCTGAACAATCAGTATACAAAGCACTAGAAATTGCTGAACATATGCTAGCAAATAGCGAGGTGGAGGCAGTGGTAGTAGGTGGCGTAGATTTATCAGGAGGTTTAGAAAATGTGCTTCTAAGAAATAAATCTAATCCAGTTAGTCATAATCTAAAGCCTAGTATTTCATTCGAAGCAAGTACCAATGGTTGGTCGGTAGGCGAAGGAGCAGGTGCGATTGTTTTATGCAAGCCAGCACAAGCAAAAGATAAAAAAGTATACGCTGTACTTGATGGCGTTACTAGTAATAGTAAGAATAATAGCACAGCCGACTATATAGAGCTAAATTCATCAGGTATCCAAAAAGCAGATCAGCAAGAAGCGCAATTTCTAAAAACATTGAAATTGGATAATAAGGTGGCCCTTGGAAGTATCAAAGCGAACATAGGCAACACATTTGCGGCCTCAGGTATTGCTAGCGTAATTAAAACAGCTATTTGTGTTTCAGAAAAATTTATCCCTGCAATTCCTGCTTGGAATGAACCTAAAGAAGAATATAACTTTAACGATACCCAATACTACTTCCCAACTGCATCTCGCCCTTGGATAAAAAGAGCTAATCAAGAAAAGAGAACTGCCTTAATCAATACCCCAGACGGAGGACTACTCTCTATCATAGAAGGCACAACAAACCTTATTAATAATACTTCTTTAAGGAGAAGCGAATTTCCTTCATTATTAATACTTAAAGGAGAAACTGCAGAGGCCCTTACGCATCAATTGTCCGCTCTCGAAATAGCTATTGAAAGCGATAATATGTTAGAGGATATTTCAGCACAATTCTATGATAAGAGCCAAACAAAAAATGGGCTAAGCCTAGTAATTTTGGCAAGAACCAAACTTGATGCCCAGCAAGAAATTAATTTCTTCAAAAAGCAATTTGTCAATAAGCTCGAGATAGCAACCACTTTAAAGACGCCCAGAGGAAGCTATTTCACCAATGCACCATTGGGTAAAGAAGGAAGAATAGCCTTCGTATATCCAGGATCTTCCACTGCGTATATAGGCCTTGGAAAAGATATCTTCAGAGCGTTTCCTAGTCTACATAAAGATTACGAAAAACAACTGCCTGCTCTCGATAATTTCATTTGGTCCGATTACTTGTATCCCAAGAAAGTAAATCGAAATGACCCTAGTCCTACCATTCAGGACAATGCTATCGCAATGATGTCAGTAGGTGTTTTCCATTCCGCGGTCTATACGCATATAATCAAAGAACTTTTTGAATGCAAACCCAATATTGCCTTCGGATACAGTATGGGCGAATGCAGTAGTATGTGGTATTCTTTAGGTATATGGGATGCTAATAATTCAACACACTTTCAAAGTTCTAGTATCTTCCAAAATAAATTTGCGGGAGAACTTACTAGTCTAGCTGACTATTGGAATATTAGTTCAGCAGAAGCACAAGACAAATGGATCAGTTTAATTCTCTTTGCAAATAGAGCAACTGTAGAGGATACTGTTAAATCCTATCCCGATGTGTTTTTAAGCTTCATCAATACGGATACAGAAGTAATTATTTCTGGAGATAAGACCACCTGTTATGCCATAGCTACACAATTAAATTGTAGAACCTTAGCCCTACCGTTTCAAAATGTAATTCATCATGAGTTTTGTCGTAGCGAGGTAAAGGGCTTGCTCAAAATGCACAACTTTGAACTAGAGCACAAACCTGAGGTTGACTTCTACTCTAGCATAAAACATGACTTTATTCAACTAGACAGTAAAGCTATTGCAGCGAATTCTACGGAGGTTTGTTGCCAGTCGGTAGATTTCCCCAAGAGCGTGAAGAATATTTACGATAAAGGAGCACGCATTTTTATAGAACTAGGGGCCAATGCCACTTGTACCAGTTGGATAAATAATATTCTAGCAAAAGAAAAGCATGTAGCCTTAAGTTTGGATAGCAAAGGAAAGCATGTTGCTGATACATTGAGTGCCTCAATCGCTACCCTGCTTGCTCATCAAGTAGAATTAAATATATCGTCTCTCTTTAAATCTAATAATCAAGCAGCCAAGAAGAAAAGCTTTTATAAAAGAATAGAGTTGGGTGGAACGCCGATCAGTGAAATTTTCCAGGATGAATCGCTATTAGCTGAATTTAAAAACTTTAAGCAGTCTTCTACCACAAAAACCTACGCTACTTCTACAGTCTCAAATCCATCAAGGGTTTCAAGTGGATCAATAGCAGTATCAAATACAAAAGTTAAAACCGTAAATCAAATAAAAAAATCAACAGCGCAAAATATGGATACTAAGATGGTGAGTACACCAAATAAAATTGAACAAAAAGATAAGTTAGGAGAAAATGGACTACGCCTTCAGGATTTTGAAAGTGGAGAGTCGCTGGAAGGAAAGAATATAATCTATAGCCAAGCCGACTTAGAAGAATTCGCTACTGGTAAAATTGCGAATGTATTTGGAGAAGAATACAGCGTCATCGACAGTTATTCTCGCCGTGTTATGTTACCCGCGTATCCATATTTATTGGTCAGCAGAGTTACAGGATTAAAAGGTAAGAGAGGTGAATTTGTGCCGTCCACTATGCAAACAGAATATGATATACCCTATGATGCCTGGTTCACCACGGACAGGCAAATACCATGGGCCGTATCTGTAGAATCTGGTCAGTGTGATCTGATGTTGATTTCTTACTTAGGGATTGATTTTGAAAATAAAGGCGAACTCGTTTATAGATTGTTAGACTGCACCTTAACTTTTGTAGATGATTTACCTTACGAAGGTCAGACGCTACGCTATGATATCTCGATCAATTCGTTTGTCCGCAACGGGGAGAATTTGCTTTTCTTTTTCAGCTACCGCTGTTATGTCGAAGATAGACTTGTGCTCAAGATGGATAATGGCTGTGCTGGATTTTTCAGAGATAAACAATTGGAAGAAGGAAATGGTGTGGTATATTCTGATTCCGAGAAAGAAATAAGAAATACGGCCAAGAAACGACACTTCACCCCCCTATTAAATACACCTAAGACCCAATTTTCAAAAGCTGATCTTAAGCATCTAATCGATGGTAGACCTGACTTATGTTTTGAAGACGAGTCTTATTTTGCCAATGGTCGCAATCCATCACTTTGCCTGCCGCCAGAGAAAATATTAATGATTGATCGCATTACAGATGTTGATCTGAGAGGTGGTGCTTATGGTTTAGGAACTATCGTAGCCGAGAAAGACCTTGATCCAAATGACTGGTATTTTCCTTGTCACTTTAGAGATGATGAAGTACTTGCTGGATCTCTGCAAGCAGAAGGCGGCGGAAATCTACTACGCTTTTTTATGCTTCTACTAGGTCTACAACGGTTGACTAAGGACGCTCGATACCAACCTATTTTTGACTTACCACAAAAGGTGAGGTGTAGAAAACAAGTGACCCCAAAGGATACTAAGTTAATCTACAAATTAGAAATAAAGGAGATAGGACTTATTCCAAATCCTTATGTAGTAGGTGATTTAGAAATTATTTCTGACGGTGTAGTTACGGTACACTTTGAGAATCTGGGCCTACAGTTAAGAGAAAAAGACAATCCTAAATATTTAGAAACGGAAAAAGGCATTGCTATTTCTCCTCGCTCTGAAGGGGTATTAATGAATGAAAAAGACATTACCACTTTTGCTTTGGATGACCTATCACAATGCTTTGGCCCTGACTTCGCTATCTACGATGGTCGCACCGTTTCGAGACAGCCTAATACAGATCTACAAGTTATATCTAGAGTTTTAAAAATAGACGGTGAGCGTGGCAACTTTGCGAAACCATCTACGATTTATGCAGAATATGATGTTCCGCAAGATGCTTGGTACTACCAGCTAAATGCAACGGCGACTATGCCTTACTCTATTTTGATGGAGGTCGCTTTACAGCCTTGTGGTTTGTTAGGTGCTTACTTAGGCTCTACATTGCAGTTTCCAGATAAAAATTTATTCTTTAGAAATTTAGATGGCGAAGGGACTACTCTTGATCTTCCCATCGGCACCGACTTTAGAGGAAAAACGATCAGTAACAAATCTGTTTTGGTTTCATCCGTGGCACTAGGAGGAACCGTATTACAAAATTATACTTTCGAATTATCGCTAGATGGAAAAGTATTTTATAAAGGGAAATCTTCTTTCGGATTTTTTCCAGCGGACGCACTAGCTGCACAGGCAGGATTAGACAAAGGAAAGGAAATCCCTTCATGGTTAGTACAGAATAATATTACTGCCAACAATTATATGCAGATAAAGCTAGATTCGCTTTATGGCAAAATGAAACTTTTTAAGGCCCCTGCTGGCAAGCCTCATTACAAATTATCGGGCGATCAACTTTCTCTCATCGACAATTTAAAAATCGCTAAGAACCAAGGCGAATTTGGTAAAGGCTATGTACATGCTACGCGTTACATGAAGACCTATGATTGGTTTTTTACTTGCCACTTTTATCAAGATCCAGTGATGCCTGGCTCGCTGGGTGTAGAGGCTATTTTGCAAGCCATGCAGACCTTTGCTTTACAGCAAGATATGGGCGCTCGATTCCAATCTCCTAAATTTGTTCAAGCAGCAAACCATACGACCAATTGGAAGTACCGTGGACAGATATTACTGCCTGTAAAAGAAATGCACTTAGAAGTTCATTTCAAATCTATCGAAGAAAACAGCAATCAAACTATCATGATTGCCGATGCTTATTTGTGGAATGATAAGATGAGAATTTACCATATTACTAATCTCGCTTTAGCCATCGAAGAAGCTTAAAAATAAAATCATGCAATTAGAATTTCAAGGAAAATCAACGCGTCTTTTTTGGCAAGGCTCTCCACGGGAGATGGCTTTTACCCTAGAAGATATACAAGAAAAATTAAACCAGACGGAACTCCCATGCTACGTGATGCGAGATTTCCAAGGTCGTATAGGCGTGAGCAATGGCGGTAGCTTAGTAGCTGAAGGCAGAGGTCTAGAGGTATTGGCGACGGTGCAGGCCATGTCTGCATCCCAATTAGGCGACCCTACTTTCTTAAAAGATTATCAGGTAGAGCGCGCTTATAAAACAGGTGCCATGGCTAACGGTATTGCCTCAGCGAGCTTGGTAATCGCTATTGGTAAGGCAAAAATGCTCGGTTCATTTGGTGCTGCTGGACTGGTGCCATCGCGTATTCTGGAATCAATCAAGCAAATAAAAAATGAAATCCCAAACCAATCTTACGCTTTCAATCTAATCCACAGCCCAGTTGAAGCAGCGCTAGAATCTGGCGCAGTAAAGTTGTTTCTAGAGCACGATATTCGCATTGTTGAAGCTTCTGCATATCTAGGTTTGACAGAACACATCGTTCATTATCGTGCCGCAGGACTTGCACAGAAAGCGGATGGAGAGACTCATATTCAAAATAAAGTAATTGCCAAAGTCTCTCGCACGGAGGTGGCAACACACTTTATGAAACCTGCTCCACAAAATATTTTAGATCAGTTGGTTGCGCAAAATAAAATAACAGCGCAGCAAGCCAAATTGGCTCTTCGGGTGCCCATGGCGGATGACATCACAGTCGAAGCAGACTCTGGTGGGCATACGGACAATAGAACTTTGGTAGCCTTGTTACCGACCATCATTAAGCTGCGTGATCATTTCCAAAAGGAGTTTCAATTCAAGCAACAGATCCGTATTGGAGCGGCTGGCGGTATCGCCACCCCGGCATCTGCCCTTGCGGCATTCATGATGGGTGCGGCATATATTGTGACGGGTTCTGTCAATCAAGCTTGCGTCGAAGCGGGTACTTCTGAGCATGTGCGCAAGTTGCTTCAGACGGTTGCCTCTACGGATGTGATGATGGCTCCCGCTTCAGATATGTTCGAGATGGGTGTTGAATTACAAGTACTAAAGCGAGGTACGTTATTTGGTCCTCGCGCCAAGAAACTCTACGAATACTATAAAACATATAAGTCCATAGATGAAATTCCAACTGCTGAAAGAAAGAAATTAGAGCAGCAAGTTTTCAAAAAACCACTGGAAGAGATTTGGCAAAATTGTGTTGACTTTTTTCAAGAGCGTGACCCTGCGCAGCTTACTAGAGCCAAAGATAATCCGCATCGTAAAATGGCGCTTATCTTTAGATGGTACCTGGGCTTGTCCTCAAACTGGGCAAATGCAGGTACGCAAGATCGTGTTCCAGATATGCAGATTTGGTGCGGTCCAGCTATGGGTGCTTTCAACGATTGGGTCAAAGGGACTTACTTAGAGGCCTACGAAAATCGAAAGGTTGCCGACGTTGCTGAACATATTATGCAGGGTGCCGCTTACCTTTATCGTATCCAATCTCTTAAAATGCAGGGCCTACTATTGCCTTCAGAATTAGCACATTATATTCCTCATCCAAATAGAAAAATGGAAATGGCTATCTAAGATTTTTATACTTTGGGCGATCCCCTTCGGGTCAGGCTATTTCGCACTCCGCTGACGCTTCGGTCCTTCGGACTTCCCGATGAAAATCGGGACTGCTGTCTATCCTTATCGCGGTATACTATTCTACGTGTTTAATTAACCACCAAGGAAACTTTTTGGATTCTTCGGTGCCTTGTTCTCGTTAAAACTGCTTCAGTGCCTACGGTGGTAAAAAAATGTGGGCGTTGAAGTCTAGCTCTGATTCCATTAAAAGTAGAAACCACAAAACCCTGCCGCAACGCTCTTGAAGCAGTTGCATAAATAAAAGACAGAGACTCTAAGCCGTTCTATACTATTCTATCCACCGACCAGCATCTATTTCACTCAAATCCCGTAAAAGTCTTGATAAATATAAATTAATTTTAGTACTTCGTACCGCTAAATATACCACTTAGCGACCGATGCCATCTATGAAAGACCTGCTTGTAAAAATAATTGATACCTTCTATTTTATCTTTAAAGAATTTATGCCTTTGAAGACCTATAGATATGCAGTATGTGGATGCAGCAATTTAGCACTTGATCTGTTGCTTTACTTTATATTTTATAATTTTATTTTCGTAAAGCAAAATGTGGATTTGGGATTTATTACTTTCAGCCCTCATATCGCATCCTTGTTTATAGTATGGCCTATCACCTTTACTACTGGTTTTTTGCTCAATAAATTTATCGCCTTTGAAGACTCAAGACTTCAAGGGACAGTTCAGCTATATAGATATTTACTGGTAGCGATCGGTACGATGATCATCAGTTACTTCTGTATTAAATTTTTTGTGGAATTACTTGGGGTGTACCCTACCCCAGCCAAAGCAATTACCATAGTCATCACCGTGGTTTTTAGTTATGTCCTTCAAGTAACCTATAGTTTTAAAGTAGAGAAGTAGTTCGATTTTTTGGACTAGGGGTAGTAGCAGGATCCAGCTATGCTGGATAGACTAGAACCCAATTTTTTTTTGGGTGCTAGGCCGAGCGAAGAGCGAGCTGCGGATGGCCCGGTGCCGCCTTTCTTCTAGGCGGCAAGGCCCCATAATATGAAACCTGCCTCCATAAAAAAAGACCGCTCTGCTAACAGAACGATCTTTAATCTTTTTATTAATTGGTAAACTATATATTACTTATTTGCGCGCTACTACTAGCTCCTTCGTGTACTTCTTATCGCCAATGCTCATCTCTATAAGGTAAATACCACTTGGCTGATTAGAGATGTTAATTTGACCTTCATAGAGACCTTCGAAATTGATTTTTTCTGCCTCGTAAATACGCTTTCCCTGCAGATCATAAATCTCCATACTTAGCTCTCCCCTTGTAGTATCCTCGAATGTTATCGTCGAGATACCATTGCTTGGATTTGGGAAAATTTCAAATTTATTCGCTGATATTTCTTGCGCAAGTTCGTCTCCCAAAGTGAGATCCGTAACTATTTTGTTACTACAAGGAGTCCATGTAATATAATTATGTGTGCGGGAACCTACGACCATATTTTTTACTTTTATAGCGTCTGTGTCATCGTAAGTTACTGCTATCTCTTGTCCTACTTTCAGTTTTGAAACTGCAATGCGCAAGTCACACGCAGACCTAATTTCGTAATCGTCAATGTAAGAAATGACATCTCCTGAAGTAAAGGCTGCCACATCAGCTGCTGAATTATCAATAATACGCTCTAATAATACGCCAGAAAAATCGTCCATACCTGAACTGGCTATGCCAATAAAAGGTTTCTCTTCTACATCTATAGATTCACAGTATGTAAGTCCTGATGCATTGTCTAGCTTTTTACTATCGAACCTAAGTCTAGCATATTCTAGATCGGAACTTATACGTCCGCTGATCTGTATTTCGCCTTTCTCAAGATGAGTATTGATAAAACTAGCAACGTCAAAATTTTCGGCTTCTTCCCCGGTGTACTTTGTCACCTCTGATTGTGAAGTGCCGTGAGGAGTGAAGGAAACTTGGATAAACTGATCTACATGTTGTGCAGACAAAGAAGCACTGCTGAAAATAACGGCAGCACCGAAAAATAATTTGTTGAAAAATTTTGTCATTTAATATTGTTTTGTGTTTATAAAATACAATTTAGCTATCATGCTTACTCGGCGGTAAGCATAAGGTCATTTCATTTTGTCTGAATAATTGGGTTTTAGGTGTGGATTTGTACTTAAATCTGTAAACTATAAAGTGCATAAATCGAGCCACTTCATATCTCTACGTACACCTTAAATGTTAAAAGTTTGTATGGTCTTTCTAGGGTTGGTCAAAGGATGGTCTATATCTTATTAGACGATAGATTTATTGTCATAGGACACATAATCCTAATAAATATTCTGCTAATTCTAATTTTAACGTATTGTTAAGGAATAAAATTAACTAAGTTTATTTAGACTAGTTCTAAGTAATGTTATATATTGCGGTTAAAATGCAATAACAATGCAGTATCCATCTACCTTAGTTTCTCAACCAAGTCCTTCTATGCTTTCCTCTTATGGGGGGAGCTTTTACGGGTTGCCCGTCATTCATATGGAATTGAAGAAAAAGTGCTGCAAAAAATTTAAGAAAGGTAAGCGTTGTAAAAAGTGCCCAAATAGATAAAGGCATTTCATATACCTTTCTGATCATAATACTATTACCATAAACATAAAGCTATCCAGGTGGTCTCTTCTAGAGGCTACCTTTTTTTATTATATGGTATATACTCCTTTTGGCGTATCCAAACTCAATCGAATAGAAGAAACTAAAGAAGCCTCCACTTCCGAAGGACAGCTGAGCTGACTAAGCAATTTGGTTAAAATTTGGTTTTCTGTATGCTCAATTCTCAATGATTTTATACTACAGTCTAGCGGCAGACCTACGGTAGGATGAACAGATTTTTTCCAATCAATTAAAAAAGGAGCGACCTCTACTTCAGGAGCAGGTAGCACAGTAGTCATCAACCAGTTGAGCATAGTGCCATCTGACTTTTCTCGACTTCCCATTATTATCTTGCGTAATTCTGGTTTATAAATGCCTAACAGGGCAGCATCTCTCTCTACATTGTCGCTTCGTAGGCACCATCTCGTTATCTTATTATCATGAAGATGATCCAGCCCCATCCAGGTATGCGAATGTGTTGCTTCTATTTTGTCGTCTATAGCGATAAACTCCAAATAAGTTCTGTCTCCAATACGAATGAGTGCATTGTGTGTACCTTGATCGGGATGCAGACCACCCGTGAACACTTTTAATCCTGTTTCATTGCTAAATTTGGCAGTCGCTGCTCTGAGGTCATTTACTGCGTAGACAATATGGTCAATCTGCTCATACATAAAAAGTTGTCGTTTTAGTTTAAAACTTTGTGCTGTATATATTAAAGCATTTGTCCTACCAAATGCTTAGTAGAGCTAAAAGCTAATAATCAGTAAAATGTTTGCATCCTTAAATGATTAAAATATCTTTGTCGTATATCAATGCGAAAGGAGCGCCTACACTCTCACGGCGATAATCATAATTTTGCATCAGGCGCAATCCAAACAACCGTGATTATATATTACAATGGCTAAAATTCAAACTCCAAAATTATCTGCGAGACAAAAAGCATTAGAGATTCATAAAATCTTAGATAAGCTTTATCCAGAAGTACCGATTCCCTTGGACCACTTTGATCCTTATACCCTACTCATTGCCGTCTTGCTATCAGCACAATGTACAGATGCCAGAGTAAACAAAGTAACTCCGGTTCTCTTTGAGAAAGCGCGTACTCCACAACAAATGGTTCAGCTGGATGTAGATGAAATAAAAGCTATTATTCATCCTTGTGGCTTGTCTCCAAAGAAATCAAAAGCAATACATGAGTTATCGCATATTCTTCTTGACGAACATGCTGGTGCTGTGCCTGCAGATATGGCTGCATTAGAAAAGCTGCCAGGCGTAGGCCATAAGACTGCATCTGTAGTCATGTCTCAAGCTTTTGGGGTGCCTGCCTTTGCGGTAGATACACATATTCATCGCCTAGCCTATCGCTGGACTTTGAGTACGGGTATAAATGTTGTGAAAACAGAGAAAGATCTAAAGCGATTGTTTCCTGAAGAATCTTGGAATAAAGTACATCTTCAGATCATATTTTTTGGGAGAGAATATTGCCCAGCGAGAGGTCACGATCCATATCTCTGTCCTATCTGTAGCAAATATGGTAGAAAGAGTTTGATGTAGGGGGTATTCAGAAGTAAGAGCATATCACCACAGCGTAGCCCGTCCCGATTTTCGGGAGTGAAATATTTATAGGCCTGGGTTGAAAACCCAGGATTATCAT
>ENA-ORXM01002290-ORXM01002290.1-marine-metagenome-genome-assembly--contig:-NODE-2290-length-22908-cov-4.137532_pt1 | contig 22908 bp, 17 predicted proteins | sample MGYA00237867_ERZ511480 | MGnify/ENA primary metagenome ERZ511480 (study PRJEB26309, sample SAMN06266103) | marine metagenome | isolation source: Algal blade | place: United Kingdom:Sidmouth, United...
ATCAATTTTGACTAACTTATGAAAAAACTTTAAATGGATGTTCTTTCTATCAACGACTTCCATAAGCGTTTTCGCAAAATCTGCGACCCCAAAAATAACGGAGCCAGGAGTAGCGAAAACTACATTTGTTTTGTTTTTTATTTTTTGCTTTTGAAAATAATCATCAGCTAGATACATGATTTTTTGAGGAGCACCACCACATTTTATAGGTGTAGCAGGTTGAGTAAACAGAGCGTTTCCACCTTTGAATTTTTGTAAAACTTCCCAAGTATAATTTGAGTCTATATAATTACTACAAACATTGTTTTTACCAATCGTTTCTTTTAGACCTTCAATGCCACCCAAATCAAGTTGAATCCCAGGGCAAACCACCAGAAAGTCATATTGTACAGAGGTACCATCCCCCAACTGTATTGTATCATATTCTGGTTGAAATGTCGTAACAGACTCTTTTAACCATTTAACCCCTTTGGGAATTAAATCCTTCATCGGGCGAGCTGTTTTTTGATAATCAAAGGTGCCTGCTCCTACCAATGTCCAAGCAGGTTGATAATAATGAGTAGTGGCAGGATCTATGAGTACAATATCTAAAGTGCTGTCTTTTTTATACAATTGAGCGGCTACAGTTATACCTGCTGTACCTGCTCCTATAATTACAATTTGGTGTGTGTAGATCATGATTATGAAACTAAAGTTAGAATGTGTTTTAATCTTTATCAATAAAAATAGAATCCATGGATAGATTAGAGAAAGAGTGACTTTACTTGTTGTTGGATAAATTTAAGCCATAATTATAGGAGTGTATGTGATCTAAATCACATAAATATATTTTTTATTATAATTTCAATCAGATTTTATAAAATCTATTTTACAGGTCAAGGATCAACTTAATTGAGAAAGAGACCTTTAAGGGCAAAGTTTTCTTTAATTCTTTTTTGACGAATTAAGGATAGAGTTAAACCTGCAAATATGGCACTTGGTCGTTATTTGGCAACGAATTTGAACTCTTTGAATCAGATATTCATTATTAGTAACAGAATTGAAATCATTCAACTAAAAATATATAGAACTATGTCAATGTTTAAAACACTCTCTACTCTTTTTGCGATCACTGTATGTTGGGCTTGTTCATTTGCTCCAGTGTCTGCTCAAAAGGCCCCTCAAGGTGAAAAATTAGAAAAAAGCCTATTATGGAAAGTTACAGGAAAAGGAATTAAACCTTCTTATGTTTTTGGAACGATCCACATGATTGGTGCAGAGGATTTCTTTTGGGACAAATCGATGGACAAAGCATTTAAAAAGACAAAAAAATTAGTCATGGAAATGGACATGAGTCAGCAAATGGCTATGGCGGTTCAGATGATGCAATTAGCTCCTATGAAAGGTGGAGAAACTTTAAAGGATTTGATCTCGGAAGAAGATTATCAAGTGATTGAAAAATACTTTACAGAAGAAGCTAAATCTCCACAAGCAAAAATGACTTTTGGAATGGCTCAAAACTGGCAACCTATGTTGTTACAATCCCTATTGTACATGGAAATGATCGACGGTCCTGTCAAGATGTATGAAATGGAGCTGACTACTAAGGCAAAAGAAGCTGATATGGCTTTTGGTGGTTTGGAAACAGTTGCTGACCAAATGGCTGTGTTTAATTCTATTCCCTACAAAATTCAAGCGGAAGGATTGTTAGAAATGATCCAAAATCTTAAAAAAGGAGATGCAGGAGAGAATGAATTTGCCAAAATGGTTGATTATTACAAACAACAAGATGTAGATGGTATGTTGGATGCGATGCAAGGAGACTTGGAAGAAATGGATAACCAAGAGGAAATGTTAGACAATAGAAATATGAAATGGATTCCTCAAATCATTGAAACATCTAAAGAAACACCTACGTTTTATGCTGTTGGTGCAGGACATTTGGGGGGCGAAAAAGGAGTGATCCGCTTATTAAGAAAAGAAGGATTTAAAGTGACTCCTGTTAAAAAATAAACAATAAAATTGTAATAGAGAAATAAAAATAAGTCATCCCGAATTTTCGTGGATGACTTTTTTATTTGGCGGTGATTCAAATGTAAGGCTATCGCTTTGAATCATTCAATAGTGAAAAATAGCTCGGGTAGAGTTAAGTATGTTATCAGACACTTTCAAAGTCTGATAACATACTTTTTAAAAATCTTAAAAATAAAAAGGATGAAATTTGACTTCTCCCAAGGTATTGATCTCTAAAGTCGGGAAAGGAACTTTGAAGATGTTAAGAATTCCAAATACTGTTTTTAACCATTTATGTTTGGTTGGAATTCGTTCAAAGTCTATGTCCAAGGATAAGAAAAATTGACTGTGCGGTTGATATTGTGCAGGTGCTGTAAATTGATTACCTGTTTTGTCTTCCCAAGTATTACTTTCTGCCCCAAAGCTGTTTTCAATACCATAACCAACAGCTACATTTATCCAGGCTGGAGGAAAATTGTTTGGACGATTTTTTAAGAAAGAAGCAACATTGACAGAGAGCCAAATAGTTTGACCATTATATTCTTTAAATAACAACTCAACAGGACTCGTGCCAAAGAGCGAAGCTGTTCGGGCGTCAATAGAAGTCATTGCCGTACTGTTATTTGCTTGAAATAATTGGGTAGAATACTGTGGACGATGTGTAGACATTTTTAGACGTAACCGTTGTTCTTTCCAAAGCAACTCTTGTCCCAGATACAAACCTGATCCAATGATATTAAAGCCCATGTCTCCCCAAGAAAAACCCCATTTATCAGAGAAACCATCCATCACCTCTAAGGTTGTTTGAAAAAGCAAACCAGTTCCAAAACCAACCCAAGCCGCTTCTTTTTGAGATAAGCCAGTCCAACGATATAAATCACCTGCCCATTTACTTTCAAAGTAACCTGTCATGGCATGACCAAATTTATCCATTTGGCGCCAGCCCTTCCAGTCGTCAAAAAAATGAAATTTTCCTCTAGAATAGTTGGCATACCAAGCTTGGTCTAGTCCAATAGTGACAGTAGTATATCCAGCAACACCAATACCTGTTAACGTCCAAAATCTACTTTTGTTAAAACTGGGCGCATTTTCAAAAAAACCAAGCTTTTTTTTAGGCAAAGGGAGGCTGTCTATTTGTGCTTGAGTCGATAAACTACAGAAGAATACAAATGAGAACAAGAGCAGTTTTTTCATAATAATAAAGGGCCGCTAAACGTAAGCTTGAAAACTATACTTCATGGAAAAGCTATGAAGTGTTATGAAAATAAGCCTCAAAAGTACAAAAAAATAGACTGGATTTGTATTTGATTTTGTTATTTATTCGATAATTCGCTTTCCTCGACGCATTTCATAATACAATAGACTTCGTCGAGTTTTCTCATCTTGAAGCTCAATAGCCTTAAGGTAAGATTTGACCCCTCGGTGCATTAGAATAAAGAAATTTTCTTGTGTAGCTTCATCTTTTACCTCTACTTCTAAGACCATTCTTCTCGCATCTCTATTTTGGTATTCAATTTCCTTTAATTTTTTGACTAATAGTTTTCGGCGAGTACCATCTTTTTGATTAAAAATAATGTATTGAAGTATTTTTTCTTTCTTCCCTTTTACAATTGTTTTCTCTTCAAAGCGTACGTCTATATCATCTGAACGGTGAATTCGAGAAATTATACGAGCATCTAAACTAGATTGGTTCTTTAAAGACAAAAAAGGATAAAGTACCTTTCCCCAAAACTCATCTAAGGTTCTAGCGTCAAAATCTTGCTGATGCGTAAAAAATTTACCATCTTCAAGCAATTGTTCTTTGCTAGTTCTTGCGATGATGTAAGTATGTTCAGGATCAGCCATACTTGGTCGATACTTTAGCATATCAACTTGGCTAATACCATCAATGTAAACTTTTAAGTAACCTTGGAGTTCTCTATTGTCAGAGTCAACCAAGTTTAGTTGATAACCATAGTTTATTTTATCAATACTAGCAATACGCAAACGATAAGGTTTGTCGTTCGTTGGAGGTTCTACAATGCCTTTAGGTGTGTATCTTGCTCGTTCGTCAATAATTAAGTACGATTTTTTTATTGAAAAATTAACAATTCCTGCTGGAATAGGATCAGGATAATGCGCTGTACTCATTTTGCCTTCTGAAGGGACAAATGTATAGCCTGTAAAATCAGTTTCTTTGATAAATTCACGATCTTCGGAAAGTGTATAGTGGACAGAGTCAGTTTGAGCTACAAGTAGCATAGGGACGAAAATTCCTAAGAGTAGTATGACAAGTTGTTTCATAGTCTATCTAGTATTGTTTTGAAGCTGCTAGGGGGATTCTATAAGCAAAATTTTATCTTAGAGTGGATACAAAAATAAAAATTTATTATTGTATTTCTTAAAAAAAAGAGATTATACCTTAGTCTAGTATGTTAAACAAAGTTTAATATAGCAGTTTTACAACCTTTACTATTGATTATTAGTAACATTTGATAGTTACTAAAAGTAAGAAGAGTTTTAATAAAAAGAATCAGTTGTTAAACTAAATTATAAATATACATGGCAATGCTTGTGCCATACTGTCTTTAAGCAAGTATTTTTTTGTAACAAGTACTTTAGTTATAATAATACTCTGTGAATTTTTTAGTTTTTTAATACAAAACATAAAATTGAATCTTGTATTTGTTTGATGACCAGTGAACTAGTGCTTCTTTGTTAGAAGTACACGTTGCAGATAGTCATATGGGTACGATTTAGCTGCACCGAGCCTTCGGGTTCTCAATGGAGTATTGTTATAATGAAAGAACGATTAGCAAATATCTATTATACATTTCCTATTCAATTGATCAAATTACAATTGAAGCACAACATTCTATTGTTGAGCCTCTGGGGAGTCTTGTTTGCTATTGTCAATGGAAATTTAGGATCATCTATGGGCTTCCATAAGATGTTTTTAGATCCAGAGTATATGGGAGAAGTCACTTTTTGGAGTTTTTTTATCATAGGGTTGGCGTATGGCAGTTTTTTTATTGCTTGGAACACTAGTATCTACATTTTGAATAGTTTTCGATTTCCTTTTCTAGCCTCTTTGTATCGACCTTTTGCAAAATTTAGTTTTAATAACTTTTTTATTCCAGTTACCTTCATCATTTTTTACGTCTTCAAAATTGTGCATTTTCAATGGTATAATGAATATACAGGTCAATATAGTATTTTATTTTACTGTTTGGGTTTTTTGTTAGGGGCATTTATAATGGTTTTAAGTTCAATGCTGTATTTTCAGTATACCAATACAGATATGCAGACCTATCGAAAACTAAATAAGTTAAAATTGTCGAAGATGTTGAAGGCAATTGTCGTGAAGCGAAAAGAGCGACAATTAAATATATTGGATAATGGACCTTATAAAAATGCATGGAGAGTTGATTTCTTTTTGACCGAATATTTTCAATGGAGAATCGTACGTAATGTAGAGCATTATAACTTCAAATTGTTAGAGCGAGTATTTCGGCAGAATCATGCTAATGCTTTGGTAATTCAAAGCTTGAGTATTACTGCCTTAATTTTGATGGCAGCTTTAGTGGAGTACGAACATTTTAGAATTCCAGCTGGAGCGAGTTTATTGTTGTTGTTGTCTATTATTACAACCATTATTGGAGCATTGACTTATTGGATGGAAGAATGGAAAGTATTGTTTCTCTTAACCACCTTCTTTTTTGTGAGTCAAATGATGGCTTGGGGGTGGTTTTCTTACCAGAATAGTGCCTATGGATTAAATTATGATGCGCCTTCTGCCAATTACTCGGTACAAGCTTTAGATTCTATTTGTTCTAAAGAAAGATACCGAAAAGATAGCAAGGCGACCTTAGAAATATTGGAGCGTTGGCGAAATAAATTTGGAAAAAGTAGATTGTTGAGAAAACCAAAGTTGGTTTTGCTTTGTGTGAGTGGCGGAGGGATTCGTGCAAGTTTGTGGTCTAATCATGTCATTCGAGAAGTCGATAAATCGCTGAATGGAAAGTTGATGAAACATACTGTTTTAATGACGGGGGCCTCAGGAGGAATGTGGGGAGCGTCTTTGTACCGAGAGTTGTACCACCAAAAACAAAAAGGCGAAGCAATTGACTTATATGATAAAAAATATTTGGATTATACAGCTAAGGATTTGATGAACTCTTTGGCATTTACATTTTTAGTCAATGATATATTTATTCCTTGGGTAAATAGGGAGGTGAATGGATATACTTACCGACAAGATCGAGGATATATTTTTGAACAACAGTTTATCGAAAACACAGAAGGTCTTCTGGGAGAATCTTTAAATTATTACAAAAAGCCAGAGGAAGAAGCTTTAATTCCAATGATGTTTTTAACACCTTTGATTTCTAATGACAGTCGAATGATGGTCATTTCACCCCATGGGGTGAGCTATATGATGCGACCACCATTTAGTTATCAAGGAGGAGGCAAAAGTTCTAAAATAGATGCAGTAGATTATGGAGCTTTGTTTTCGGCGCACAATCCGCTTAATTTGAGGTTTGCTACTGCTTTGAGAATGAATGCAACCTTTCCATTTATCTTTCCAAGTGTGCAAATGCCTACCAATCCTGTGTTAACTTTGGTTGATGCTGGATTTAGAGATAATTTTGGTTTGGAAACAGCAACACGTTTTGCGGCTATCTTTAGAAAATGGATTCGAGAAAATACTAGTGGCATTACCATTATATCTGTCCGATCTTATGCACAAGCTGAGAAAATTGCCGAAACAACAACAAAATCTTTATCCGAATTAGCATTTAATCCTTTGGGACCCGTTTTTGCTTTGGATGCCCTTCAAAATTATCATCATGACGCTTATGTCTCTTATTTAAAATCGAAAATAGGATATGATAAAATTGATGTGGTTAATTTTGTCTATAAACCAACTATTTTGACCGAGCGAGCTTCTTTGAGTTTGCATTTGACACAGCGAGAAAAAAACGATATTCTCAATGCAATTAACTTAGATGAAAATCAGCAAAGTATCAAGCGTTTGAAAGAGTTAATAAAATAAAAAGTACTTTTTTAGCGAAAAAATAAAATTGATCTCAAAATACTAATGTATTGATATTTAGTGTTTTGTGAATTTTTGTAAAATATTGGTATTGTTTTTTAATGCAAAAGAATTAAGTATTAAAGCTTTTGTTTTGAATATGATAAATAGTTTTTTATCTTTGCACGTCCAAAAAGAAAAGTATTTACTTAGAATAAAATATAAATATTCAGATGAAAACGATCGCATTAACAGGTACTTCAAGAACTGACTTAGGAAAGAAAAGTACAAAAGCACTACGCAATGCAGGTTTAGTACCTTGCGTTCTTTACGGTGGCGAAAAAAACCATCACTTTAGTCTTACTACTAAGGCTCTACGTGACTTAATTTATACAAACGAATTTAGAACTGCAGAAGTTGATGTAGATGGAGCAAAGCACAAAGCTATCATCAAAACAGTACAATTTCACCCTGTAACAGATACAATTCAGCACGTTGATTTACTAGAATTAGTAGAAGGTCAATCTGTAAAAGCAGAAATTCCAATCAAATTGGTTGGTGCTGCTAAAGGTGTAAAAGTAGGTGGTGTTTTGATGCAAAAAATCCGTAAGGTAAAAGTTAAAACAACTCCAGATAAGCTTTCTTCAACAATCGAAGTAGATGTAGAGCATTTGATGTTGGGTAAATCTATCCGTGTTCGCGAAATTCAAGTAGCAGAAGGTATTGAGATTCTAAATGCAGGAGGAATTCCTTTGGCATCTGTTGAGATTCCACGTGCACTACGTTCTTCGGAGGCAAAAGAAGCAGCAGAAGAAGCTCAAGTAGAATAAAAAAACTCTATATTATTACTTTAATAGTGGATAACTTGCTGTTAAGGTTTATATATATAAATATCTTAAGACGTGCTAGTATAACTAGTACGTCTTTTGTTGTATCTTATCATTTGTAAATTAATAGGCATGTTCAAGTTGATAACTCGTTTGTTTGGAAAAAAGGAACTTGAAACTTCAAAAATAGACAATAGTGTGAAATATCTTATTACAGGTTTAGGGAATATAGGACCCGATTATGATGGAACTCGTCATAATATTGGCTTTGATGTCGTAGATTATTTGGCAGATAAATTTGAAGTACAATACAAGAGTGAACGCTATGGTATGGTAGGATCTTTTAAGCACAAAGGCAGAAACTTTATTTTGCTAAAGCCCAATACCTATATGAACTTAAGTGGTCAAGCGGTTCGGTATTGGATGCAGAAGGAAAAAATTAAAACCAGTAACCTATTAATTATTTTGGATGATTTGAATTTAAGCTTTGGCAAAGTAAAGGTCAAATCGAAAGGAAGTGCTGGGGGGCACAATGGTCTTAAAAATATAGAACAACTACTGAATACGAATCAATACCCTAGATTAAGAGTCGGAATAGGAGATCGTTTCGGGAAAGGGAAACAGGTTGATTTTGTATTGGGGCGTTGGAACAATCAAGAAGCAGCGGAATTGCCTAATATTATTAAACATAGTGCACAAGGGGTTCTAAATTTTGGGACAATTGGTTTGGAGCGAACAATGAATGTCACAAATAAGGATGTAATGGCTCCACCAAAAAAGAAAAAAAATAAACCTAAAAGTCCAGAAGATGATTTAGGGAATATAGAAAAAAGCTAATGGAGATGTATCTTCAGAAAGAGGCTGTCTGAAAAGTAAAAATCAGACAGCCTCTTCTTTTTTATAACAGTACCTTTAGGGACAAAAATAGAGTATTCAAAGCTTAATCCTCTTCCTTTTTTGGAAAGTAGGAATATTCATAAATCTCTCTTTTATTTAGCTTGTTGGCGATAAAAAAGTCAATTTGAGTGTAATTACCATGGACATTATAGGTTTTTACGGTTTTCCAATCTTTTCCATTTTTACGGTATTCAATTTCTGTATGAGTTTTAATTCTAAAACTTGTATCATACTCAATTTCCGTTTTTAGAAAAGGTTTCCCTTCAAAAGTCTCAGTACATTCAATTAAAAACTGTTTACTACTGTCTAAGTAGGTATAGTTTTTTTTGTCCTCATAAGTTGCAGTAGGAGTAACAACTAATTGGCGTTCTTCGTTTTCTTCAAAACTATAAACAATCGTTTTGATTGTTTTATTCAGTTTTTTTTCGACGCTCTTAATTGGGCGATTGTTCTTGTAAGTTGTAATTGTTTGATCTGTCCGTTTTACCTTTCCATTAGAATCTCTTGTACCAACTCTTGAGATCGTCTTTTTGAATTGATTATTGCGATCATATTTATTAATGACTTGATTCCAATTGTGGTACAAATATCCAGTTGACTTAAGTAATAGACTATCGTTTTTGTAACTTGCTAGAAAAGAGCGTGCCTGCATTTTTGTATCTCCGTCATCGTCAAAAGATTCCCAATTAATAATATCACCATGAGCATTTCGGCTTACTTTTTCTAGAGAACTATTTGGAGGAGAAGTATCATAATTTGTCGTTTTAGTTCGGGTAGGGTAGCCATTTGAATCAAAGGTCTTTTCAACTTGCCGTAACATTTGGGAGCTGTTTTTTTTATACAGTCGGACCCATTCTCGTTTATGTTGGTGATCAAAGCTTTTAAATTTCGATAGCTGTTTACTATACTGCCGTTTAGGTTTATCTCCGTGCGTTAATTGTTCTGTATAATAGCTCCCCAATTTGGTCGTAGGATTGTATTCAAAAGTGTAGTGTGTACGAGGAGCAAAACCTGTATCTACGGCCATATAATTATAACGATCTTGACGAATAAGTACTGAATTGGTGTCAAAAACACTTTCTTTTATCATTGATAAAGCAGAAATATTATTCTTGTATTTGTAAGTTGTATGCACAATAGTTTGTACACTATCTAAGTTTCTTTTTGATTGAGCATGAATAGAGTTTAAACAAAAAGAGTAACTGATTAAAGTAATAAAAAAAGTAAAATAATGGATGTTCATAAATGAATAATTGATTTAAAATAAGAATATCTGTCAACTTTCTTAGTTGACAGATATTCTTATTTATTTGTTTGATAAAAGCTGCTTTTTATAAAAATGAGATTTAATCTCTAGGAAAGTATTCGTAGGTATAACGATCTTCTTTTACCACTTTATCATTCTTTTTATAAACTTGCTTAGAGATATTTCCCCAGTCATCATACTCTTTGATCGTTTCTTCTTTGATGTCATTTTCTTTATCCACCTTCAGTAATTTGATTTGATTTCCATAGTCATCATAACCATATTGTGTTACCGTAAGCACTATATCATTGATACTTTGAGTGGTCACTAAGATATTACCATAAGCATCATATTCTGTATTGGTAACAAAGATGTCAGTATCTTTATTTCCTTTTGGCACGGGGCTTTTACTAGTGCGTTTTTCAATACGTTCTTTTTCTTTTGCTGCCTCTTCTAGCGTAAGTACTTGTCTCTTATTTTGGCGCGTTGTACGAATGATGACACTATCTCTATATTCGTTAAAAAAGTGACTTTCTAGTTTTCCTTCAATAAATGTTTTCCATTCAATGACATAGTTCTTGCTAAAATAACGGATATCCTTACGAAACTCTTTGCCATTTACTTTTTCTGTAGTAATGGATTGCGTTAAATCTCCATTATTATCACGTTTGTAATTGGTATAAATTTCTTTGCGAGGCTCTTTGTAGTTGTCAATCCAAAGCAGAGATTTGCTAATTTCTTTTTGATTGTTATAAAACCAAGTTTTTCCCTTGATTTGAGTTCCATCAGTATCAAAGAACTTTTCTTGTTCTTTCTGACCTTCGCTATTGTATTCTAATAGATAAGTTACAGCAACAGAAGTTTGTTGCCCATTATCATATTTGATCTGCTCTACCTTACTTTTGTTATTATACTCGTCCCAATAGATCTTTGATTCTGCTTGAAGAATTCCTTCTCCATCGTACTTCAAGGTATTTTGGTGACGACCTTTAGGATCATAACTCAATTTTTCTTGAAGCGTAAGTTCCATTTTATCTTTTTTATTAACCTTGTACTCTTCTAAAAGAGAAAGTTTATTGAATAGATTAAACTCCCTTTTTGCTTGAGCAGCTAAGGTCATCTTACCATCCTCATTTGGAAGGTATTGTTGATGCAAAATCGATTTGATTTGCAGTTTTTGTGCATTTATATTGAACGAAAAACAAAAACTCAATAAAATGGTAATTATAAAAATTGTAGATTTTTCTTTATGCATAGTCCTAAAAGCAATTTAGATTACTAATAAAAAATGGTATTGTTCTTCTATGTGCAAGAAGGATACCAAGTTAATTTTTTGTATTACTTAGCTCCTTAGGTATAGACAACAACAGGGTTTGACTTACAAACGATAATATTCATAAGCATATAAATGTTGTTGAACTTGTTTTTCATTATGGAAAAACATTTTTGTTGTTGGATTACCGTGAGCATCATACTCATACTGAATTTCGTCCGTATCTCGCGAGATTTTATTATGTGTTTTCTCAGAGAGGAGTTGTTCTTTATCATTATAAAAATAATAAACGACTTCTGAAACTTGATTGTAGGTACGAGTAATTCTCTTTGATGGAAGACCGTATTTATTTGTTTTATAAGTTACGGCCTTATAGGGGGTATGCGGAATGTTTTCTAACGGATTTCTTTTAGCATCATCATACTCTAAGACTACTTTTTGTTCAGGAATAGGAGGGGGGATCGCATATTCCTTTATAATAGTTGTTGTGTCTCTAGTCGCTGCTGTAAACTGACTAATAACACGACCATTTTTATATTTAATCCAATCAATAATCGCATTATTCTTAAACAACTTAACATCTTTCAATCTATTTTTTCCCTCTTGAGAGAGTAAGGTTGACTGGATGAGTTGTCCTTTGCCATTGTATTGATATTCAAGGCTAATCGTCTTTTTGACCAGCTTAGAATTTTGATTTATATACATCCAGTCTATAGCAGACAACAATTCACCAGTATTAGAGTAACTCCGTTTTTGCTCACTCAACTGATTGTCTTCTTTGTTGTACGTTTTACTCAAAATAACGTGTCCTTCCGTATCATAAACCAAAGTTGTATAGGTAGAACTTGCTGGTTCAACGTAATCTGTATGGATTATTTTTATAACATGATCAGTTTCATTGTATTCATTTTCTTCACTCCAAATCAATGCATTATCACGATTGTAAACCATACTACCAATATAAAGACCCTCTACATTGTATTTGATAATTTTTAGTTTTTCTAGGGCTGTATTTCCTTGTTCATCTTCCGTATATTCAGCTTGTTCTATCACTTCACCATGAATATTGTACTTGGTTTCTGTGTGTTGTTCAAGAATACTCTGTTCATCTTTTAGTTGAAATCTCTTGTGAACTTGAGTTTTTATCTGAGGTTTAGGGGATTTAGTTGGTGAATAGAATTGAAAGCTTGCCAATACAAGAAAAAGTATAGGCAGCAGACTCCATACCAATAACCTAATAGTATTTTTAAAAATAGGTATAGTCATAGGTATATTTAGAAATTAGTTTATCATCCTGATAGAGTGCTTTTTTTAGCAAGTTGTTATGACGGTCGTACTCCAATACTTCTTTGCTTGTACTTGTTTCTTTTCCTTCATTGTAAGAAACCTTTTTTGTTTCCGTCAAGTTGGATTTTTTATCGTAAGAATAAGTGATGACTTGTGTAATTTCCTCGCCAGCTAATTGAGTTGTTTTTATTTTATTGCCTTTGTCATCAAACTCATCTTCATTGGTCCACAAACCAAAGCCACCAAAACCGCCGCCACCGCCATTGCCGCCATTACCAAATTCCATTAAGACTCTAGCTTCACCAGGTTTGTATCCTGCTTTTGCACCACCAAAACTACTGATTTGCTCCCCATTTTTATATTTGAGGTGCTCTTTTACTTTATTCCGTTGAAATGTAATTAAATCTTTGTACGTATCTTTACCATCCTTTACCGTCTTTTCAGAAGAAGCCAAAAAGCCTTCTTGTGTATAAGCTGTTTTTTTGATCTCCATATACTTTTTACCATCAGGATACACCTCCCATTTTTTGTAAAAAGTCTCTTCATTGTCCTTATTATACTTATACATTTCTTCACCTACCTTACGACTATCGTTATTCGTCAACGTAATTTTGTCAGGTTTACCTGTAGCAGTATAACTAAACATTTTGGTATACTGTTGCCCAGGAGCTTTGAAGTAGTCTACAAATTCTTCCTTGATGGTCAATCTACTTTTATTAGAAATGTAAGATTTTGTTTTCAAGATAGGATCTCCCATCTCATCAAACGTAGCGACTTCATCCGTTCTAAAGTTTTGTTGCCATTCTTGGTTTCTAATCTGATTTTTAACCAGTTCACCAATTGGATTTGCTAAATGCACTTCCAGTTTGACCAGTCGTTTTTTTTCATCATAGGCTTTGATTTCTTTTTTTGTAAGAATCAAATCAGCATCTTTGGGTTGTTCAGGGAGTCGTTCAAAAGAGTTGAATTCGACAGATTTTATTTTAGCATCTTGTGCTTGTAAAGTACCTGATAATGCAAAAGCTATAAATAGCAAAAACGGCATTATTAGTGTATTTTTCATAATTGTATCAATTTGTTTTTCAATAAAGAGTAACTGCTAAACGTCTATTTGTAAAAGCTTAATAGGAGGATTTTAAGCTAAAAAAAATAAAATGATGTTTACAGCACTATGTTTCTCATTTAGGTTAAAATGTAATTTAGTCAATAGTCGGTGCAAAAAACTTACCTAATTGATTATCAGTACTTATGTGTATAAATTGAAAAAATAGGTATTTTGTTGATTATCAACTGGATAAATGGTTTTTTGTGTTAAACAAAAAAAATGAAAACTTCAAAGCAACAAAGCTATTACTAATATGGGCTGTTACTATATCAGTAGTACTTATAAATATACAGCGTTTTTTCTAAACTTTTGTTATTATGCGACGATAAACTTTGTTCTATCAAATTCCCTGCATTATCGTAGGTGTAGGTTGTTGCAGATAGAATTTTTCCTCCTACATTTTGTTCCTCGCTTACTAAGTTTTCATTATCATCATAATGAGAGATCGTTCTATAATGTATTTTCCCATTTTTAGTATAGCGATTATTTTGTTTTTCTAAGACTTTCAATTCTTTGTTATAACTATAAATAATCTCCTCCAACAAAGATTCATTGACACTACGTTTGATTGTTTTTACCAAACCATTTTCGAAGGTAATTTCTTTTTTGTTAATTTCTTTTTTGTCAATAAACTTAATGTCCAAAACCAAGCGACCTTCATCATAAGTTAGGATATGCTCTTCTTTACTAAGACGGTATTTCTTTTTAGCGGGCTTTTCTTTCGTTCCAACCTGTCTAATTTTTCGTCTTACAACAGTTCTGTTATTTTCTATTTTACCTTCTTTATTGTACTTGATTTTTTGATGGAATCGTTTTTTATAATATTTACCACAAGCACGGGTTAACTCCCCAGCTTTGTTGTATTTGTAACGATAATCTCGTCGTTTTCCTGACCGATCTGCAACTTCTCCCTTTGCATTAATGGTCGTCCATTTAGAATAAGTTGTCCACCGAGTTTGCAAGTCGTTTTTATAGGTATAATAATTGCAAGAAAGGGAAGTATTACCAGTATAAACATAACTACACAACTCGATTAAATTCTGATTATTATCATAGGTTAAAGTGTCCTCTTTAGCCAATTCACCAAATTTGTCAAACAATTGACGCAAGATATATTTGCTATCTTTTTCTTTCGCTTGATAATCTAAATACCGAGTAACTAGTTTTTGTCTGACAGGTTCTTTTCTTTCTGGATAATCAATAATTTCTTCCGTTAAGACTTGGTTACTAGTATTAAAAAAAGCCTTTTCTTCTTTAACTAATTGTCCTTTTTCGTGAATGTGATAGTAATAATTTTGCTTTTGAATAAGCCGACCACTAGTATCATATTGCATCGTTTTTCGAAACCGAATTAGACTGTCCTTTTCCCCAATAGCATAAGACAATACTACCTTTTCTTTAATTTGGGTTTGCCCAAAAGAAATCGTACACGAAATAAAAAAAACAAAAAAAATCTTTAAAAAGATATTCATATATAGATAGTTAAGTGTAGTTGCCTTTTGATTAGAAAGGCAGGGGAACAAAACAAGGCTGTGCTGCTAAATGTAGCAAATATTGTTTGTTAATGGTTGTAATATACCAAAAGTAAGCCAATCTGAGAGAAAAGCCAAAGCTACGAAACACAAAAAGGCAAATCCGCTCAGATTTGCCTTGTAATTTGTAACAAGAGTTTGCTTCTAATAAACTTTTGTTTTAGCCTTTTACTTTGATTTTATAAAAAATAAAATCACTGGGTACGTAACGAAAAAAATTGCCTTTGAATATAAAACGGAAGAAGATTTTCATTCGCTGCCTTTAGAGAAAAATATTTTTTATTTTTCTGAATGTATAACCCAATACAGAAATAACTGAACTAAATTCAGTCTACCTATGTTTTTTGTATGCACAAAAGATTCAACAGCCTTCAAAATTGTTTTTTCTATAAAAAAAGCCTAACTTTTTGTGTTAAATAGAAAACAACTTGATTAGAGGCTTAATAAATTATAATTAAGGCTAAACCACCCAAACCAATCGTTTCATACTTTACTTCTCTTTAAGAAAAAGTCAATGGACAAAACAAATGATACTTATGTGGAAGAAAATAATTAGAATCCTTACGTTACGAGATGTTTTTCTTGGAGCTCGATTTTTTTGGCTATTTGGTGGGGTAACCGCATTATTTATTGCCAGTTTTCCATTTCCTTTTTTGATGGCTATAGCCAAAGCAACTTTAGTTGCAGCAATAGTATTAGTTATTGTTGATGGATTTTTGTTGTTTAATCGAGGGGTGCAAATTTCGTGTGAACGTGTCTTGCCTCGCCAATTATCACTAGGAGACGAAAATACCGTCGAGTTAAAGTTACATAACCAATACGGTTTAAATTTAGGAATCACTATTATAGATGAGTTGCCTGTCGAATTTCAGAAACGAGATTTTGAAATCAAAGACCACCTAGAAGCTGATGAAGCCAAAACGTATACTTACCAATTGCGTCCAACGATTCGAGGAGAGTATACTTTTTTTAATGTTAATGTATTTATTCATTCCATTTTAGGTTTGGTTGAACGCAGAATAAAAAACCGACTAGAGCAAAAAATACTAGTCTATCCATCTATCATGCAAATGAACCGCTTTTCTTTGATGGCTGTGGCTCGAATTTCGACGATGAGAGGAGTTAAAAAAGTGCGTAGAGTAGGGACTAGTTATGAATTTGCACAAATTAGAAATTATGTAAAAGGGGACGATTATAGAAGTATCAACTGGAAGGCAACAAGTCGTAGAAATGATTTGATGATTAATCAGTTTGAAGATGAACGCTCTCAACAAATTTTCTCCGTAATTGACAAAGGGCGTTCCATGCAAATGCCTTTTAACGGCATGAGTCTATTGGATTATGCCATTAATACAAGTTTGGTCATTTCTAGTGTTGCCCTACAAAAGCACGATAAGGCTGGTTTGATGACCTTTTCGGATAAAATTGGAGCGACAGTAAAAGCGGAAGAAGGACCAAAGCAATTGAATCTAATCATAGAAACCTTATACAAAGAGCAGCCTAGAAATTATGAGGCAAACTATGAATTATTATATACCGCAACCAAACAATTTATAAGAAGAAGAAGTTTGATGTTTTTGTATACGAACTTTGAAAGTTATTCGGCAATGGCACGGGTACTGCCTTTGTTGCGTCATATCAATACGGCGCATTTGTTGGTCGTGGTCTTTTTTGAGAATACGGAAATCGTGGATTACTCTCATCAAGAAGCAAATACTACAGAAGAAATATATTACAAAACAATTGCTTCTAAATTTGTAGAAGAAAAACACCGCATCGTCCAAGAGTTACGTCAATATGGTATTCAAGCTATTTTGACGCGCCCAGAAGACTTGTCGGTGCATAGTGTAAACAAATACCTAGAGATGAAATCTCGGGGGATGATTTAAATGGTTAGAGGTATGCAAGAAGAACTAGTTGATAAAGTGAAGAACTTTCTTATTAGTGATTTAGGATATAATGAACAACACATTAAATTGGAATTAAGGAGATCTACTGCTTTAGGAGATTTGAATGTTAGTGTGAATGGTTTTCTGTTAGGTATAAATGTAAAGAGATATGAACCTAATATAAATATGCTTGATTACATGAATACCATTTATAGAAAAATGGAACAGGTAGAAAAAAGCATATATTCAGATACAAAATATTGGGTAATCATAGAAGTTAGACCAAATCACATATTAAAATGGTTTGTCTTTGAAAAAAGTGATTCAGGTCCATTGATTGGAGAGGTTGGATCTGTTCAAAAACTCCATATATCTAATTTCTTGCCTACAATCGAAGAAATACACCTAAACTGGTTTAACTATTTATGTAAACAGTATCTAAATGATAATAGTTTTACATTCTACCTGCGTTCTATTAATACAAGAAGGCGGTTAGACAAAGGCTATTTCTTCTTAGGAAATGAGAACTATTGTGCGATGTCTTTTTGGGCTGGTCGAGATTGGAAAAATAAGACTTCTAATATTTATATAGAAATAACTATGAGTGGAGAAGTTCGTCTAATCTTAAGTGCTAAAGATTCTGAGAAAAAAGAAGTATTTCTAGAGCAAATAGCTAATTTAGTAGGCGCAAAACAGGTTAAAAGTAAAGGAGAGGAACGTCCTGTATGGGTCAAAAGTTATTCCAAAAATTGGGAAAGAAACTATCTAGAAGTCTTAAAAGAATTTGTCCGAAAAGATAAAGAAATCATTGATGCACAAATCTTCAAGGCTCAAAAAAGAAAGGACACTAATTTAGAAGATATTGATTTCATTCCAATTGAAGATTTTAAGCCTAATTTGGAAAGAGCATTAGCAATTCGTAATAAAATAGCACATGGTGTTAACTCTGTAGAGACAATAAAGGAAGAAGATAAAGAAGCAATTCAACTTCGAAAAATTAGCTTGCAACAAATTGCAATGTTTGGAAACTTCTCAATGGATCTATCTTCTCGAATTACCTGTATTATAGGAGATAATGGAACAGGAAAAACAAGTTTATTGAAAGCAATTGTTTTAGGTTTGATAGGAGTAGACGAAAGTACAGAAATTGATGCTGATGATGTTGAAAAATTCAAAGAACTACAAGCCTTGTTGAGAATGACAGGTTTGGACGAGCATGGAAATATACGTTATGGGGGAAAAGGCAAAATTGACTTGACCTACCAAATGCGTGAAAAATATACCAATACGATCCTATTAGAGCAAGAAGAAAATGCTTTGGATGTAGTGCTCAAAGATGATATAGAAAGTGATGGATTTGTAGGTTTGATAGATTCTAATTATTTTCCAAATCTAGTGATTGCATTTACACAAGGAGGACATGTCCGAGATTATAAGTTTGGTTCTTATGAAATGCATCGAGGAAATGTAGGAGATATTAGTGCTTTATTATTTAATACAAAGCAAGATTATTTTGAAGATTTAGAGCAGTGGATTTTTAATTTAGATGGAGATCATTCTAAGGACAAGCGAGCTAAAAAAATCTTAGAATTTGTATTCGAAGTAGTTTCTGGTGTGGTTGGTTTGTCAGTTGTTTTAGAACGAGTGGAACATCAACGCAATGAAATTTGGGTGCGTATTAATGAAGACGAACCTGTATTATTTAAATTAGTAAGTCAAGGTTTTACCAAAGTATTTGCTTGGATTGGACATTTTATCAAGCGTTTGTCAGAAACAAATCCTGATTTAGAGGATTTTAAAGATGCCAAGGCAATTTTGATAATTGATGAAATTGACACTTATTTACATCCCAAATGGCAACGAAATATTTTAGCCTTTTTGGCAAAGACCTTTACGAATACCCAATTTATTGTAACAACACATTCGCCTTTGGTGGCTAATTATATTAATAGCACAGAGACAAATGGAAAGGTTGCTCTGTATCGCTTAGAGAGAAAGAAAAATTCAGTAGAAGCAGTTCGTTTTGATAAAATTTATGGACGAGATTTATCTGCTATTTTTTATGATTGGATGGGAATTAGTGAGCGTCCTAAGGAAGTAACTCATAAAATCGATAAAATTCTTGCTTTAATAGATGAGGAAACTAAAGAAAGCATAGAAACAGCTAGAGAGCTTCTGCAAGATTTAGAATTAGAAGAACATGATGTTATTATGTCTGAAATACAAGCATCATTAAGTTATGCGGAAGAAAATATTGGGGAATAATTATGAGAAAAATTCAAAAGACGCACTCTCATAAAGAACTGCAAAAGTTTAACCAAAAGCACCCAAATGCTTCCTATGATGACTTGTGTGATTATACGGTTATTGACAAGGGCAATAATCCCGTTTTAGATGATAATTCTAATCCTATACAGTTAAAAAATCTTGTACAAGAAGCATTAGCAGCAGAACAAGGATATATTTGTTGTTATTGTCTGCAAAGTTTGGGTAAGAAAGGAGCATTGAAGATAAGAATTGAACATTTTAAGCCTAAAAGTATACATGATGGAAAGAATGGACAGCTTGATTTGAGAACAGATTATACTAACTTATTGGCAGCCTGTTCTAAAAAGAAAGACAAAGAAGGAAGAGAGGAAAAGGGAATAGGTCATTGTGATGTATACAAAGCAGAAAAAGAGTTTCAATATTTGAATAATCCTAGTGATACTTTATTTAAAGATCAGAAACGGCATTTTTATTATAATGTAAGAGGAAAAGTATTCTGTAAAGATGAAAATATTAATAAAGAAATAGGGGGAATACTAAGGGAAGACAATAGTGTAGATGAAGGAATTATCAACTTAAATCATCAATATTTAATTAATAAAAGACTTGGAGTATGGAATAGTATTTCGAGAAAATTTAAAAAGGCTGCTAAAACAGATAAGTGGGAACAAAAACGACAACAATTATTGCCATTAGCAAGAGAATTATGGGAAGAGTATAAAAGCCCTAAAAAGGATAAATCTTTATATCCTTTTTGTGAAATGGTCGTTCATTTGTTGGAAAAGAAATTTAGAGAATTAAAACAATCTTAATCAAATGGCAAAAAAGCAGAAAGTAGCTGCCAATATCCAAACCCAAATGGGGGAAGAATGGAACATAGAAATAAACGAAAAGGGATTTTCTGAAGGAAAAGGAGGGAATATGCCTGCATTGGGTTATCCTTGTGCTGTTTGTGAGAGCAAGCAAACTAAATTGCGCTTTGCAGAAAGTTCAGACGAAGAAGAAAGCAACTTACTTTGGATGGAATTGCAATGCAAGGACTGTCAAAACTATACCCTTTATACTAGAAAATAAACGGAATAGAATATAAATGCACACCAAATTATTACAATAAAAATCAATCATAAATATGCGAGCAGTAGTTCTTACCAAATTTGGAAAATCAGAGGAAGCATTTGAAATTCAAGAGCGCCCAATACCCACCCCAAAAGATCATGAAATTTGTATTAAAGCAGAAGCTTTTGGTTTAAACTTCGCTGATGTAATGGCGCGTCAAGGCTTGTATCAAGATTGTCCACCTTTGCCAACAGTTTTGGGTTATGAAGTAGTGGGAACGGTACATACAGTAGGCAAAGAGGTAACCGATTTTGAAGTAGGACAACGCGTAGTTTCTTTGACTCGTTTTGGCGGTTATGCTGAATATGCTGTTGCTGATGCTCGTGCTGCTGCAGTTATCCCAGAAGAGATGGATTACTGTGTTGCTGCTGCTTTAGCAACACAATATGCAACGGCTTATTATTGTGCAGCCTATACGACTCAATTACATAAGGGAGAGCACGTGCTCATTCAAGCTGCTGCTGGTGGCGTTGGAACGGCATTGGTTCAGATGGCAAAAAATAAAGGTTGTATCGTTTATGGGACAGCAGGTTCTGAAAAGAAATTAGATTATTTGCGAACGCTTGGAGTAGATCATCCGATTAATTATAATACCACTGATTTTGCTACATATATTGAAAAAAAATCGGGTAAAAATGCCATTGATGTTGCCTTTGATAGCTTGGGTGGAAGTGCGGTAAAAAAAGCACGTAAATTATTAGCCATAGGAACAGGACGTATTATTTGTTACGGAGCAGCAAGTCGTTCTGGGAAAGCCAAAGGAGTTTTTGGAGACCTAAAATTGGTGTTTGGTTTTGGATTTTTAGCGTCTGTAGAATTGCTTCTAAAATCTCAAGGTGTAACGGGAGTAAATATGTTGCGTGTTGCGGATAATCGCCCTGAAGCCTTGAAACACTGTATTCAAAATGTCGTGCAAATGGTGAACGATGGAACATTGAATCCTACGATAGGAGGAAAGTTTGCGGTAGAGGATATTGCCAAAGCACATGACTTTTTAGGCCAACGTAAGTCTATTGGTAAAGTTGCTGTACATTGGTAGTATGTTGGAACTGTAAGCTTTTAGTAGTAAGTTGTATGCTCCTTATATTTGAGATTATAAACCATACAACTTACTACTAGATTTCCCTAAATAAACGATCTTGATTTTCCATGTCTTGACAATGCGCTTGTGCCAAACCTCCTTTTAACAAAGTGTCTTGAAAAGCTGACAAATTACCTTTTAAATCGGTTGCTAAAATATGTTCAATCTTAGTTGAGGTTGCATTTTTTCGAATGCAACGATGTACAGTTGGGTATAATAATGCTCGAACAAAGCCTTTTGGAACCAAGGAACTGTGTTGGATGGAATTGTAAATAATTAAGACCTCATTTTCATTCAGCCATTCTCTAGAAAAATAATAAATATACTCTCTGTTGGCGAGGATAGCAGGTGTTTTATAATGGACTTGGATAATCCAAGCAGATTTTTTAGGGCTGTCTTCTAAGGTTTCTATGATACTACCTTGTATAAATTCTTTATTCCATTTTGGTAAATATTCTAGTGATTGATCGGCAAGGACAGTAACTACTTTCTCCAAAGAAGTATTGACAACAACATCTGTTCGAAAAGCAGCACGAGGGCTATAACTCAGTCGCCCAACTTTTACCTGTCCAATGTTAGGTTTACCAGTAGGTAGCCATGCTTCACTAATTTGAAGGGTATGCAAAACCATAGAAGCCAATTGACTATAATAGATGGTATCTACTGGAGCAGGATATAAAAAGGTTCTCAAATTGCGCCACTCTTTTATATAAGCACTAATATGTGATTTTCTTAGAAAATGGTCTTGAATAGAAGTGCTAATATTTCCACCCAAACGATAAACCATTAAATGTTCTACTTGAATCGTTCCCGTTGATAAAGATTGAATGCGTTGCCCTGAAATAAACATTGGACAACGAACATAGTTTGCTTGAACTGGAATGCTAATATCTTTTATTGGAGTGTAGGCAATTAGGTGTGTATGGGAGTCAATCTGTTGACTGTGCAAACCATGTAAAAATTCTCGATTAGCCATTGGAAAAGGCATTTGAAAAGAAGTGCGAACCAAAGAACCTTTATTATCAATAAGAACAGACCATGGACGAATATTTTCTCCCGATATAAACAGATCATTAATACGATGCATTGCACCACAAACATCTTTTAATAAGTCAACAATAGAATGTAGAGAGACAGGATGCTCTGTGATTGTTTTAAAACCGATGATATTCGAATCCGAAGCATTGGGTTTGGAGTAAACTTGAATGTCTGTGCCGTCAACTTCTAGTTGCCAATCAGAAGCATCTAACTCCTGTGGAATAGTTTGTAAAGTCTGTTTTGGAGTAATCATACTTGGATGAATTGAAAAGAAGTACAACTATATTGTTGCTCCTTTTTAACAGATGGTTTAACCAAATGTTTAATAAAGAGTAGCTTCTTT
>ENA-ORXM01002291-ORXM01002291.1-marine-metagenome-genome-assembly--contig:-NODE-2291-length-22906-cov-3.109816_pt1 | contig 22906 bp, 19 predicted proteins | sample MGYA00237867_ERZ511480 | MGnify/ENA primary metagenome ERZ511480 (study PRJEB26309, sample SAMN06266103) | marine metagenome | isolation source: Algal blade | place: United Kingdom:Sidmouth, United...
TTCGTTTTTGACGCACTAGGCGTGCGGTATGAAATTACCGTCATACTATCTGTTTTATTAATATGGATTTACACCTTTAGAGGAGGAATCAAAACCATCGTCTGGACTGATACCTTACAAACACTATTCATGCTTGTTTCAGTCGGGCTCTCTATTTATTTTATTTTGGATAAGCTAGACTGGACCTTTACTGAATTCTTGGCTTCTGATGAATTTTCGAAATATAGTCAAACCATTTTTGTTGATGACTTTCTATCTAAAAATCATTTGGTCAAGTCATTTCTTGGGGGAATGTTCATTACCATTTGCATGACAGGTTTAGACCAAGACATGATGCAAAAAAATCTAACCTGTAGTACGTTAAAAGATGCTCAAAAAAATATGGTGACCTTTAGTATCGTCTTGGTCATTACCACTTTTATCTTTATGCTGTTAGGGGTATTACTTTTTGCTTATGCCGGAAAAAATGGAATAGGACTTCCGCTAATGGATGGTCAACCAAAATCAGACCTCCTTTTTCCTCAAATTGCTTTAAAGAGTGATTTAGGTATGATAGTAGCGGTTACCTTCATGCTGGGTCTAATAGCAGCGGCATATAGTAGTGCAGATAGTGCACTAACCTCATTAACAACTTCATTTTGTGTTGATTTCTTAGGAATAGAGAAAAAGGCAGTAGAGCGTCAAAAAAAGATTAGAAAAGCTACACACATTGGTATGAGCGTTTTGCTAATCTTGGTTGTAATTGCTTTCAAACATATTTTAGATACCAATGTTATTGATGGTCTCCTACAAGTTGCTTCGTACACCTATGGACCGTTATTAGGACTGTTCACCTTTGGAATTTTAACCAAACACCAAGTGAAAGACAAGTATGTTTGGTTAATAGCATTTTTATCAGTTCTGCTAATTTATTTATTGGGGAAAATACCCCCTGAAAACCTGGGTGGATATAATTTTGGTTATGAGCTTTTACCCCTTAATGGTCTTTTAACTTTCTTCGGATTGTGGTTAATTAGAGGAAAAAATATTGTATCGACATAGTTTTTCTTGTCGATAAGCGACGTAAATTGTCGATAAACGGAATTAAATATGTTAAATTTTAGTGAATAATTTCTTTCAAAATATTGGCCGTAAGTCAATATTGGTCTGTTGCTAATAATACCAAAGTACAGGCCTCAACAACTTCTATGTTGTTGTCTTCAAGTATTTTATATAATTCTAGATTTTCCGTTCCGGGATTAAAAATGATTCTTTGAGGGTTTATTTTTAGGAAATCTTTGTAGTATTCTTGCTGGCGACTGGCTCCTATATAGAGTGTTATAGTGTGTATGTTTTTAAAATCCCGTAATTTAGAGGTGATTTCTAGTCCCCTTATTTTACCAGCTTTTAAACCGAAAGCTTCAGTAACTATGTTATGGTCAAGAAGTCTTTTAGTAGCCAAATTACTGTAACGATTGCTTTTTAAAGAAGCGCCAAAAACAAGTGTTTTTTTCATTGGTCTGTATTATAAGTATTAATTTTTTTTAAAATAATGTAACTATTAGTTGTTAATACCGTCTATTAAACAAGACGCTCAACATAGTTTCAAAAATAAATTTGTTGACGATGCTATATGTTTATAGTTAATGGTTAGTGTTTAGTATAGCTGAATCGACAATAAAGAAACCCCGACCTTTGGTCGGGGTTTTGTTTGCTATCAACTTCTGATACACATGAATTCAATTGGGGGTATCATTTTTTACCAGCGAATAATGGCACTACCCCAGGTGAAACCACTACCAAAGGCAGCTAATACTACTAAGCTTCCCTCTTTTATTTTTCCTTGTTCCCAAGCTTCTGTTAAGGCTATGGGTATAGAAGCAGCTGTGGTGTTGCCGTAACTCATAATATTATTGTATACCTGATCATCGGTCAGGCCAAACTTCTTTTGAACGAATTGAGATATTCTAAGGTTAGCTTGATGTGGTATAAGCATGTCAATCGCAGTCGCAGGCAGCTTATTTGCTGCTAAACCTTCCATAATAACTTCACTAAAGCGAACAACTGCATTTTTAAAAACAAATTGCCCGTTCATATGCGGCAAGTACGATTCATCATTGGGGTCGTTATCTGCAATAATTTCATTTACCCAACGGCTTCCCATACCGGGAGCAATCAAAGAAAGTTCTTCAGCATGTTCACCTTCTGAATGTAAATGTGTCGATAGAATTCCTTTTGTGGAATCTTCCTCCCTACTTAAAACAGCCGCACCAGCTCCATCACCAAAAATTACAGAAACGCCTCTTCCGCGCGTCGTCATATCTAATCCTTTAGAATGTATTTCAGAACCGATTACCAGAATATTCTTGTACATACCACTTTTTATATACTGATCAGCCACAGAAATCGCATAAACAAAACCAGAACATTGGTTGCGCACGTCTAATGCACCGACAGTCTTAATGCCTAAATCTCGCTGAACTAGCACTCCAGGTCCCGGAAAATAATAGTCAGGACTAAGGGTAGCAAACACAATAAAATCAATATCATCTTTATCAATACCAGCGCGTTCAATGGCAATCTTGGCAGCCTTTACACCCATTGATGTTGTTGAATTGCCGTCGTCTTTAGTGACATGCCTGCGTTCTTTAATTCCTGTGCGTTCTTGAATCCATTCGTCACTAGTCTCCATTACTTTTGACAAATCATCGTTGGTAACCACATTATCAGGAACATAGTAGCCTAGTCCACTAATCTTAGTATTGTACATAGTTATTCGATTTTGCTCTTAATTACCTTGTTCTTTCAATCTATGACTATGGTAATTATAACTGTTTTGTATTGTAAATATACCCTTTTAACTACTATTTAAAAAGACGGGCTGGCTTCTTCAAATTTATGGCACAAACACTTTTTAACACTACCATAATAAACTGTCTTTTTTATTTTCTATATCTTAGAATGTTCAATTAAGAACTTCAAAAAATAAGTTCTTCCTACCTTTATTCAAAACATAAAATATGAAAAAGTTAATACTTCTAATCGTTCTCTTTATTTCGGTAATCAGCTTTTCGCAAGAAAATTTGGGGTATCAAAAACCGCCCAAAGCCATTTTAGATTTGGTCGATGCTCCTCTGGCTCCTAGGGTCTTGATTGATAATAATGGGAAGTACATGGTTATGCTGTATCGTGATTATTACAAATCGATTGCAGAACTTTCTGAAACAGAACTTCGATTGGCTGGCTTACGTATTAATCCTAAAACCAATATTGGTAGTCGAACTAATTACTATAATAATATCAAAATAAAATCGCCCAACGCCAAAGAAGCCAAACAGGTATCAGGACTACCAGAAAATGCAAGACTAGCAAATTTTAGTTGGTCACCAGATCAATCAAAAATAGCGGTTACCAATACCACTCAAAATGGCGTTGAAGTTTGGATTTTAGATTTAGAAAAGGCGACCGTGACAAAAATTACTGATGATTCGGTAAATGCCAACATGGGTGATGTGATCAATTGGTTTAAAGACGGCAAAAGTGTTTTAGTAAAGATGCTTCCTGAAAGCAGAAAAGAACTTATTAATGCATCAGAAGCTGTTCCGTTAGGTCCCACAATTTCTTCTAATAATGGCAAAAAAGCACAAAATAGAACCTATCAAGATTTGCTCAAAAATCCGAACGATGAATTTAACTTTGAACAATTGGCGCATTCAGAACTACACAAGGTGAATCTTGACGGCTCAAAATCACTTTGGAAGGCTGCTGACATGTATACTTCTGTAAGCTTTTCTCCTGATGGGAAATACAATATGGTGGTCGCGCTAAAAAGACCTTTTTCGTATTTGGTGCCTTATCGCAGATTTCCTTCTAAAACGAATATTTATAGTACTGATGGGCAATTGGTATCCGAGGTATTAGAAGTACCATTAATTGAAGACCTGCCAAAAGGTTTTATGGCCGTTAGAATGGGTATGAGACAATTAAGTTGGCGAAACGATAAACCATCCAGTCTTCTTTACGATGAGGCTTTAGATGGCGGAGATCCTGAAAACGAAGTGGCCTTTAGAGACGAAGTTTTTGAGCTAGAAGCACCTTTCAATGCTAAAGGCAAAAGTTTACTTAAATTAATCAATAGGTACGGAGGCATTGAATGGGCTGACAATACTATTGCAATTGCATATGATTATTGGTGGAATACTCGAAATACCAAAACTTATATTTTTAATCCGTCTAACAATTCCATCGAACCAAAAATTATCTCAGAAAGAAATTATCAAGATGTATATAGTGATCCAGGGGAGTTTGCAACTACAAGAAATGCATACGGCCAGTCCGTAATTTCTGTGGATGACAATCAAAATACCTTTTTACTGGGAGATGGATATACCAAAGAAGGGCAGTTTCCATTTGTAGAAAAATTCAATCTTAAAACCCAAGAAAAAGTAAGGATGTATACTTCTAAGATTGAAGGAAAAAAAGAAGATTTAATAGATTATGATGCAAAGAAAGATGAACTTTTAGTTCGTATTGAATCACCTAGCGAATATCCAAACTACTATTATAAGAGTCTTAAAAAAAGAAAAAAGTTGGAACAGCTTACGTTTTTTGAGAACCCTTTCAAAAGTATTCAAGATGTACACAAAGAAGTGATTACCTATAATAGGGAAGATGGATTAGAACTGACCGGCACCTTGTATCTACCCGTTGGATATGATAAAAAGCAAAAAGAAAAGAAACCTATGATTCTTTGGGCTTACCCGAGAGAATTTAAGGATAAAAATAGTGCTTCTCAGAACACCCAAAACCCCAATGAATTTACTTATCCTTTCTGGGGATCACCAATTTATTGGGTCACCCAGGGGTATGCCGTTTTAGATGATGCCGCATTTCCTATCATAGGCGAGGCTGATGAACAACCTAATGACACCTTTAGAAGTCAGTTAGTTTCTAATGCCAAAGCCGCTATTGATGCTGTTGATGCAAAGGGATACATTGACCGAGATAAGGTTGCGGTCGGCGGCCATAGTTATGGCGCCTTTATGGTCGCTAATTTATTATCACATTCTGACCTATTTGCAGCTGGTATTGCAAGAAGTGGTGCTTATAATCGCACTTTGACGCCCTTCGGATTTCAAAGTGAAGAACGAAATTACTGGGAAGCACCTGAGGTCTACAATACGATGTCACCTTTTATGCATGCCGATAAAATGAAAACACCTTTACTCTTAGTTCATGGTGAAGCTGATAACAACTCGGGCACCTACCCTATGCAAAGTGAACGCTATTTTAATGCGCTCAAAGGGCTTGGAGCTACGGTAAGATTAGTAATGCTACCTAAAGAAAGTCATGGCTATAGAGCTAAAGAAAGCATTCTACATTTATTATGGGAACAAGATCAATGGCTCGATAAATATGTAAAGCAAGAGGAGAACCCGATAAGTACTCAAGAGACTATTCTTAAAGATTAGAGAGATTATAAGTATTTGGTGAAATTATTTACAACCACGGTTGCTTTCAGGTCATGGAGTAAATTAAAAAGTCCGAAAAACGTTCGGTTCATATATAAGAAGTGTTTTGAACCTCGATTACCATTCATTTTTCGTAGCTCGGTATCTTTGGCAAATCGTTCACCGAGGGTTGCAATTTCATTCCAAAAATCATCCGCACCAAAATCAAATTTCTCCTCGTTTAAGGGAGCCGTAAACAACGTTAACATCTCTTTGAACATTGATTTAAAAAATGTAATCTCTTTCGGTGAATCGGCCGCTGTCAAAATTTCCAACTCGTACATCTTGGCAGTAAATTTGTCATCATTTTCAATGACTTCTTTTTTAGCCAATTCAAAATAGGGGTTATAGAACTCATCTGGCACACCTTTAATGCAACCAAAATCAATGGCTATTAGATTACCTTTATCACTTACAAGAAAATTACCCGGGTGCGGATCGGCGTGCACTTTACGCAAGACATGTATTTGATACATATAAAAATCCCATAAGGTTTGGCCCAAGCTATTCCCTAATTTTTGAGAAAAGTTCGTTTTTGTAAAATCGCTAAGATGTGTACCACGCATCCAATCCATAGTAATAATTCGCTCGCTTGACAAATTTTCATAATACTCCGGGAATTCAAGTCCCTCAATCATGGCACAAGAACTAGTAATTTCTTTGCTCTGTTGTATTTCTAGTAAATAATCGGTCTCTTCAAACAACTTATCCTCAACTTCCTTAAAATATTTATCTGAATCTTTCCCCTTAATATTAAACATTTTTAAAGCAATAGGTTTCACCAAAGCGAGGTCACTACTGATGCTTTCGGCGACTCCAGGATACTGTATTTTAATCGCTAAACTTTTACCATCTTTAGTTGCTTTGTGAACCTGCCCAATACTGGCAGCATTTATAGAATCTTTATCAAAAGTGTCGTAGATTTCTTCAGGATATTTACCCAAATATTTTTTGAAGGTTTTTCGAACTAAGGGCGCCGATAAGGGCGGAACAGAAAATTGTGAAAGTGAAAATTTATCTACATAGGCCCGGGGAAGCATATTCTTTTCCATGCTCAACATTTGAGCGACCTTTAAAGCACTTCCTTTAAGTGTTTTTAAACCGTCATAAATATCTTCGGCATTATCTTCATTCAATTCATCTTTAGATATCGCCGGGTTGACTAACTTCTTACCATAATATTTGACATAATTACCTCCTATTTTTACACCCGTCTTTACTAACTTACTAGCGCGTTCAATCTTTCCAGTAGGAATTTTGTCTAATGTCTTCATAGTATTCGATATGAATTATTACGCTAATTTTTCTTTGAAAAGAAACTTTCCGAGATCAATAATATTGTCTAATGGAGTATTGTCAAAAATGTCAAAAATTGTATGTATTGATTTTTCAATGGCAACGTCAGTTTTTTCAAATCCGGGAGAATCGTCATCCATCCAAAACTTTAGAATAAAAAGTAATTGCACCCATGCTCCCTCCGAAAATAGTGATGGATTGTGTTTGGTTATTTTGAGATTTTTGGTAGCATTACCATCTTCAATCAGTTCTATGGCAAAAGCTTTTACATGCTTTCTTAAACCTTTTAATTGTTCCATATTTTTCACTAGCGTATTTTCACTTCGTAAAGCAAAGAGTACATAACTTCGATTGAGGGTAAGTAGTTCAAAAAAGGTAAAGAAAAAAGTAAGCATTTTATCTTTGTTTGAAAAAGAATCGTATTCATTATTCTTTATAATCAAACTGGTTGTATTAGAGTAAAACGTATTCCAGATAGCTTTTTGGATGCCGTTCACAGATCCAAAATATTGATAAAACACACTTTCATCAACGCCATTAACTTTGCAAAATTTGTACACCGATTTTGGCACTACTTCATGTTCTAAAACATAATCCATGTACATAGATATAATAGTATTCTCAGTAATTTTCTTCGTTTTTGATTTTGCACTCATCTTGTATCGTATTTATGGCTATAAAAGTAGTACTTAGTACGGTGGTATTACGTTAACTAAACCTTAATAGTACGGTCTTAATTGCGAAAACGTGCTCTCTAACAAGAACACGTTTTCAAAACAACTAACCAAGACCAAATGTTAACTAAAATTCTTTTTCATAGCAATTTTTCAATTAACAACAACTCAAAGATACATATTGTTTAACTATTAATCAAAATAGTTAAACATAATTTTTAGTTAAAGTATTGTTTACTAAAAAAATAAGAACACTCAAGGATGTCAGTTTGTCACTTTTATTGCTTGTGGTATTTTTTTTGACAGGAGTGTGATAGTGTTTTGATTTTATGAAAAGTTTAAACGCGCAGTATAAATCTATTGTCCTCAAAAGAGGGTTACAATTAAAATGAATACCGCTATTGCGGTAATAAAGTAATAATCAAGATTCCTGTTTTCACGGGAATGAAAAAATGACTATTTATGGCCAAAGGCAAAATAAACGTATCAGTTGAAAATATTTTTCCGCTCATTAAGAAATTTCTTTATAGCGATCACGAAATATTTTTACGAGAGCTTATCTCTAACGCTACAGACGCAACACTAAAATTAAAACATTTGACTTCAATTGGGGAGGCCAAAGTGGATTACGGCAACCCGATGATTGAAATTAAAGTGGACAAAGAAGGAAAGAAACTCCACATTATTGACCAGGGTATCGGAATGACTGAGGAAGAGGTCAAAAATTATATCAACCAAGTGGCGTTTTCGGGTGCCGAAGAATTTTTGAATAAATACGAAGATGGTGCCAAAGATGCTGGAATAATAGGCCATTTTGGTTTAGGTTTTTATTCAGCTTTCATGGTCGCTGACAAAGTAGAAATTATAACGAAAAGTTATAAAGATGAACCCGCTGCACATTGGTCATGCGACGGATCACCAAATTTCACTTTGAAAAAAGGAAAAAAAGAAGACAGAGGTTCTGAAATAGTTCTCCACATCGCTGATGATTCTACTGAATTTTTAGAAGAAAGTCGTATCAATGAGCTTTTAAACAAATACAATAAGTTTATGCCAATTCCGATTAAATTCGGAATGCGGACGGAGACGTTGCCCAAACCTGAAGGTGCTAAAGAAGAAGATGCAGCACCTACAGAAGAAGTTGATAATATTGTAAACAACCCTAATCCTGCATGGACCAAACAACCAGCTGATTTAGAAGATGCAGATTATAAAGGATTCTATCGCGAATTGTACCCTATGCAGTTTGAAGAACCTTTATTTCATATTCATTTGAATGTAGATTATCCGTTTAATTTAACTGGTATTCTATATTTTCCGAAATTGACCCAAGATCTTAATCAACAAAAAGATCGTATTCAACTTTATCAAAATCAGGTTTTTGTTACTGATAATGTAGAAGGCATTGTGCCGGAATTTTTGACAATGCTACGCGGTGTAATTGATTCTCCTGATATTCCTTTGAATGTGTCTCGTTCATACTTGCAAGCTGATGGAGCGGTTAAAAAGATTTCCTCTTATATCACCAGAAAAGTTGCGGACAAGCTGAATTCGTTGTTCAAAAATAATAGGGAAGAGTTTGAAGCGAAATGGAACGATATTAAAATCGTCATCGAATATGGGATGCTTTCTGAGGATAAGTTCTTTGAAAAGGCAGACAAATTTGCGTTATACCCTACCGTTGATGGCAACTACTTTACTTTTGAAGAGCTGCAAGAAAAAATTAAAGATGCGCAAACTGATAAAGATGATAAATTAGTCATTTTATACGCCTCAGATAAAGAAGCGCAACACAGTTATATTGAAGCAGCCAAAAGCAAAGGTTACGAGGTATTATTAATGGACTCACCCATTATTGGTCATCTTATGCAGAAAATGGAAACTTCAAAAGAAAAGATTTCATTTGCACGTGTTGATGCTGATCATTTAGATAATCTTATAAAAAAAGAAGAAACTTCCATTTCGAAACTATCCGATGAGGAAAAGGAAAAGCTAAAATCAGATTTGGAAGAAACCATTACAAATAAAAGCTACACCGTACAACTTGAAGCTATGGATAGTAATGCATCGCCTTTCATTATTACTGAGCCTGAATTCATGCGCCGTATGAAAGAAATGCAACAAACTGGCGGTGGCGGTATGTTTGGCATGGGTAGCATGCCAGAGATGTATAACCTTGTTGTTAATACGAATCACGAATTAGTAGGTGAAATTCTAAATACGAAAACTGCGAAAAAGAAAGAACGATTAATTAATCAATCACTTGATTTAGCAAGACTTTCAAAAGGTTTGTTGAAAGGAGAAGAATTAACCAATTTTATAAAACGTAGTTATGAGATGGTAAAATAGAATAAGTCTTTTACTAGTAAAGAGCCGCTTCATTTCGATGAAGTGGCTTCTTTTTTTCATTTAAAAAGATTCAGCGATTAGGATAATTAACCCAAATTTGGTGATTATTTAATATATTAATCTTCTTAATTTATAAGAAAAATCGACTATATTTATACTAATTTTTGTATACTTATTGGTATTCATAATTTACGAATCCAGTTCAACAACTTTTGCCCCCTCTTAATTGCTTAACCATTTGTGTTCATCAGCTTAACACAAAAGGCCAATATCATGACTATAACTGAGCTCAACCCTAAAGGTAACTTTGACTCCTGGAATGCAGCAAAACTTAAAGAGGTTCAAAAAGGAAAATTTAGTGATGCTGTTGGAGAGGCACTTTTTGAAAATGACGAAATCATTTTATGGGAAATAGCTTTAAAGCCATCTGAGCGTTTGCCGTTTAGACGCCATAGAAATAATTACGGGTGTACCTGTTTTACAGATGTCCTCATTTTGCTTCGAAATGTAAATGGTAAGGTTACTTTAATGAGAATGAACAAAGGGGAACATTATTACGTAGAGTGTAATGAAAAGGAAATAATTCAAGATTTAGAAAATATTGGCGAGCATAGCATAAAAATTGCGGTGGTAGAAGAAAAAGTCAATACTATTTAGAGAATAAGTATTAAAGACTCCACTACGACCCGTTTACCAATAAATAGGACCACTACCTAAATACTTTTCAGCAATGGGTTGATAATAGTCTAAAACATCTTCTAAATCATAGATCTTCTGACTCTTAGTATACAGATCGTATGTATTAAAATCTTTAATGATTTCTAAATAAGCCACATCGTTTTTATTCAATAATTTAGCATAGGCCCCACCAGAATGCCAGGGATAAAAGGAATGATAACGTATCATAACCATAGCCTCTTTCGGTAGTCTATTTTCTTTATGGTTTTTCAAAACCTGATATAAATACTCATCATGACCCCAGGCTAAATCTAAATTATCAATACCACAGCCCTTCTCATAAATACCTATTGAAGTGCTATAACGTTTATCGTGCATATCAGGATTCATTGTATTGAATTCAGGAAACACACATGAATCTGGTAAAGCGCAACCAACCACAAAAACATCACCTACCATTCCCCATTGTTCTGCCTGGCTAGTACCATCTTCATCACTACCCCACAAAAACATCACCTTCCCTAAATCGTGAATTAATCCTGTCAACTGCATCCAATCGGGTCGATTATCTGAACGAATGGCTTCCGCACTTTGAATTAGATGTTGCACATTCGGCAAATCTAAATCAGGGTCACTCACATCAATTAAACTATTCAGGTGGCGCATGGCCTCCCATAAATCCATTGGCTTATCAAACTTTAGATATTTTTTATGCATATTTCGCACATAATCTACAGTTTGATTTTTCCGCATTTTTCTATAATGCTCTTTTACGGCAGGGGAAATTTCTGGGGCTTGGTAGTTTCTAAATTTTTTTTCTTCCATTAGTAATGTTCAAATTCAAAAATCCAATACAAAAGCATGGTTTATACTCTTTAGCTCTAAGAGAGCTACACGTTTCCTAATACAAGGTACAAAATTACCGTAAATACAATCAAAAAAAGGCTGAAGGGTTTGGCATATTTCCAAGGATTTAAATCTAAAATTCTTGCATCTTTCATCACAAATTTTTCATCTTTTGACAATAGTAAAGAAGCCACATGCATCACCAAAATATTTAAGACAAATTCAATACCCCATATATGTACAAAATGTAGGTCCACTTCAATCACAAAGTTCATGATAACATAAAACATAAGACCAAAAAACAACCCGATTTTCGCCCCAGAGGCGGAAACTTTTGGAAAAATGAAACCCGCAATAACAACACTCGCTATAGGAATAAAAAAGATTCCGTTGAGCTCTTGAAGCAATTGATACAACCCTTCAGGGGCGTTGGCGACAAAAGGGGCTATGGCAATGGCAAATAAGGCAAGAATAGCCGAAGTCCACCTACCCATCCTCACCAAACTAATCTCACTAGCATTTTTATTGATGTAGCGCTTGAAAATACCCAAACTAAAGACGGTAGCGGCACTATTTAATGCACTATTGAATGTGCTCAAAATGGCACCCATCATTACAGCAACAAAAAAACCTGTGAGCCATAATGGCATCACTTTTTTGACTAAGAGCGGGTAAACACTATCTGGGTTATCATACAAACTTTCTCCAAAATAGTAAAACCCGATTAAGCCTGGTAAAACGATGATTAGGGGAACTAATATTTTTAGTAAACCGGTAAAAAGCAATCCTTTTTGTGCTTCTTTCAAGTTGACGGCTCCGAGTACCCTTTGAATGATAGATTGGTGCATCGTCCAGAAATAAATTTGATTCACCATTAAACCCGTAAAAAGTACTTCAAAAGGCAGAATGGCAGTTCTTGAACCTTCCCCTACTCCAGCTTCTTCACTTACCACATTAAATTTATCTGGACTATTTTCAAACACTAGTCCCATACCATCGAAAAGATTTCCATCGCCTATGCTCAATAAAGCTAAAATAGGTACAAGCAATCCGGCTACAAGCAGACCAAATCCGTTTATTGTATCTGTGTAAGCAACCATTTTTAATCCACCAAATATGGCATAAATCGCACCAATGATTCCTACAACCAAAATAGTCACCCAAATACCCTCTTTTTGACTAACATCTAAAAGATCTGAGATTTCAAAAATCGCTTCTATGTTTAACGCTCCTGTGTACAATACGATAGGTAATAATGTTGCTACAAAAGAGATAATCAAAAGCAGGGCTACTACTGTTCTAGTCAGACCATCAAACCTTTTTTCTAAAAACTCAGGAATTGTTGTTAATCCCATTTTCAGATACTTGGGTGCAAAGTACAATGCGCCTATGACCAAGGCCAAAGCTGAAGTAACTTCCCAAGCAACTATAATCGCCCCATTTTTATAGGCAGAACCATTCATACCTACCAGATGTTCGGTTGAGATATTTGTTAATAAAAGTGATCCTGCGATTATTATTCCTGTTAAAGAACGTCCACCCAAAAAATAACCATCTTGGGTATTCAGTTTGTCGCGACCTAATTTATAGGTTGCGTAAAATGCCACAAATCCTGTAAATAATAGAAAGGTGAGTAAAGCCATAGCTTTAAATGTAAGAATATTTTATAAAGGAAGTAACCTTCAATACATATCTATTTGACCTAACCTAAGGAGTTAAAAATACTGGAAATCCGGTATTTTATTATTCAACGCCTAATTGTACTTTAGCTATGAAACACAAACAGACTTCAAGATGAAATTTTCAAAAATTATTACAATGTTATTCATGGCGATGATTTTCTCATTAAATGCGCAAAACGCTGCAGACGAGATTTTTATGGCCAACGGTGAAAAAATTGCTGTTACCGTAAAAAAAATTGAACCAACCACCATTACGTATAGCTACTTAGGAGAAAGTCTTGAAAACACCGTAGCGAAAAATGATGTAGCAAAGATTATATTCAAAAGTGGTCGAGAGCAGAAGTTTTCTGATGCTAATTCACAAAATATAGCGCTTAGTGCTGATTTTGAATTTCCACCAATGAAGGCAAATGAAGGCGTTGTTTTGCCATTTGAATTTATCTTTGATGGTTCCTCTGCCCCTGAAGAAGGTATTGAAGCGCAAGAATTTTATTACAATAACTTGATGCGTCGACCAGAGAGAAATACTATAACGTATCAAGATATTGAAACTACACAAAAGAGATTACGTGCTGCTGGTATTATTGAAGCGAATGACATGCGAAATTTTGAAATGTCTGAAATCGCAAAAATTGTTGGTGCCGGTATTTTGGTCACAGGAAAAATTACGGTAGATTACAGAAGTACAACCTCAACTTCTTCAGGTTCTACCACTACACGAGTAGATACCAAAAAGAAAAAGGTTAGATCATATTCTAGTGATTATAGTACTTCTTCAGATGAATTCAATACAAAGGTGCTTTTTAGAATTTATGATAAAAATGGAAACAAATTAGTTGATGTTAAAAGAGTTCCTTTTTTGGCAACCACGCGTGACAACTACGTGACGGCACTTAATTATTTGATGAAGCGTACTCCTTATTATAGCAAAAAGTGATTTTTAATTAAAATTATAGTGTTTATCAACACGCTTTTTGATGATTAAAATCTGAACCCAGACGAATATTGTAAATGTCAATATGCCATACACAAGTGTACTAGAAATTGGTATAATGGGTATTTTTCCTAAAATATTGAAGGAAGCCAATTTGTTCAGTTGAGCCATTGAAAACCAAGTGGTCTGAAGTTCTGGCTGGCCAAAAACGGCATGCGCAAAAATAACCGCAACAAATAGCACTACAAAAACCCAAACCGTTTTAGGAAGTAAAGGTTTATAGGTAAGATGTGGACTAAGATTCGTATTAGTTAAAATTTTAGCCTGTATCAAATCACTAAAATCTACTGAAGGTGATTCTAAACCAATGTCTTTGATCGACTTTCTTATAAAATCATCTAATTTTTTATCTTCCTCCATAGGTGCCAAGAATTTCTGGTTCTAATTCATTTTTTAAAAAAACTGCCAAGCGCTTTCGACTTCTAAACAAACGCACCTTTACCGTGTTTGCTTCAATATCCATTATTTCAGCAATTTCCTTTAACGATAATTCTTCAAAATAATGAAGGGTAATCACCACCGCATCATCTTCAGGTAATTTATCAATAGCGCGTTTAATAGCCAACTTTCGTTCACTTTCTTCCAGTCCATTCAAAGCACTTTCAACACTTGATAAATGATACTCTATGTCTGAATTAATAGAACTGGTATGTAAATTACGCTTTTGTCTCTTTAAATAATCTAAGCTTTGATAATATGCTATTTTATACAGCCAAGTCGAAAATTTGGAATCTCCCTTGAACGTATGCAACGCATTATAGACCTTTATAAACACATCTTGCGATACTTCTTCCGCTTCTTCATTATTTTTTAATATTTTCATCGCTAAGGTGAAAACCATATGCTTATATCTATCTACCAATGTTACAAAGGCCCTTGCGTCTCCTTTACAAATGGCTTCAATATAATAATGGTCGTCAGGCTGGTTCATTTGCTACATATGACGTACAAATTACCATATAGGTTACACGTTTTTAAATAAAAATCAATTTTTCTGTAACCTGCTTAGTCAATGTATCGTCATACAGAGCAAATGAGTTTATTAATCAATTAAAAAACAATCAATATGGGAACAGCAGTTTTAATACCACTTACTTTTTTTATCGTTGTATTCGCAATTACGTATCTGCATTATTCTACAAGAAACAAAGAACGTCTTGCACTTATTGAGAAAGGCGCAGATGCTAGTATTTTTGTGCGTGGCAAAGCTGAAAAAACTGCCCCTGTATGGAAAGTTTTAATTCTAAATCTTGCATTACTACTTATGGGTATCGGCTCAGGAATAATGATAGGAGGTATTCTGGCTTCAAGCTTGCACGTTGAATGGGATATTGCTATGCCAGGTTCAATTTTTCTAATGGCAGGAACAGGACTTCTTGTTGGATTCTTTTTAACCAAAAAAATGGATAAGGAAGAGTAATGACCCCATACTTTAGTCAATCATCAAAAACCATTCGTCAGTTGCGAATGGTTTTTCTATTTTTATACAATGAAGGTAATCTCTACAAATATTGGCGAGCCAACCACATTCGAATGGAATGGCAAAAAAGAGCAAACCGGAATCTTTAAATATCCGGTTGATGAGCCTCTTTTTTTGACTAAAAATGATGTTTCTAAAGACACCATCATTAATCGCATCAATCACGGTGGCATCCATAAAGCGTGCTATCTCTTTGCTTCAGACAACTACCCTTATTGGAAAAAGTTATACCCTGAACTAGATTGGAATTGGGGTATGTTTGGCGAAAATCTTACCGTTGAAGGGCTTGATGAATCAACCATGCGTGTTGGAGATGTATATACTTTAGGTTCGGCTCTGGTGCAGGTATCTCAACCTCGTGAACCCTGCTATAAATTAGGTGTGCGTTTTGGTAATCAAAATGTATTACGACAATTCATTGATCATAATCGACCAGGAACTTATGTGCGTATTTTAGAAGAAGGGGAAGTTAAAACTGGAGATAGCTTAGTCCTAAAACAACAATCTGAAAACACCTTGACTACGCAACAGTTCTATGAATTGATGTTTATGCGAGAGAAACCAAAAGAGCTACTCACACTTTTTATGGATAATTCGTCTGTTCCTCAATATAAAAAAGAACGTTATAAAAAATTTGTGTAATTAAAATCAAAACCAATGAAAAAGTATATGCTAGTTACTATTTGCATGATATTTTTTATCGCTTGCAAAGAAGATGGAAAATTTGAGGAAACTAAAGATTATCCGCCAATAGCCTCTGTATTCGAAGCTTATTATGAGGATGGTTTAAAATTGAATCCGCTTGGTGCCACTTTTGAGGGCGATAATCGTTATAACGACACGCTGCCCAATTTTTTATCTGATGATTTTGAAAAAAAGGCAAAAGCGTACTACACCAACTATAAATCAAAACTTTCTGATTATTCCGATGATAATCTTTCAGAAAGTGAAAAAATGACGAAAGCTATTTTGAATTGGGAATGTGATGTCAACCTTGAAGGTCTGGCTTTCGGAGATTATACCCCCATTGATCAAATGTGGTCTTTAAACTTAATGATTGGTCAATTAGCTAGTGGCGCAAGTGCGCAACCTTTTGAAACTGTTGATGATTATAAGAATTGGCTATCGCGTTTAGAAGACTATAGTGAGTGGTTAAAATCTGCTAAGACTAAAATGGAGGAAGGTATTGAAGTTGGGCAAGTACTTCCGAAGTCTTTGATCAAAAAGGTGATTCCCCAGTTAGCTAGCGTCATAGAACCAAAATTAGAAGACAATCTTTTCTATAGTCCGATCAAAAATTTTCCTGATAGTTTTACCGATGACGAAAAAGCAACTTTGAAAGAGGCTTATGCTACAACGATAAAAGATAAAATAGTGCCTGGTTATCAAAATTTACATGATTTCATGAGTTCAGCATATATGAGCGCCGGGCGTGAATCAAGCGGTATAGGAGGTATTCCTAACGGAAAGGAGTTTTATGCCCATCAAATAAAGCTGTTTACGACTACAACAATGACTGCTGATGAAATTCATCAAATAGGGCTTAGCGAGGTTGCTAGAATATCCTCAGAAATGGAAAAGATAAAAGAGCAGGTAGGTTTCAAAGGAAATTTGAAAGACTTCTTTGATCATGTTCGATCTAGAAAAGAGCTCATGCCATTTACGAATCCGCAAGAAGTTATAGACAACTTCAATACGATACATGCCAAAATGAAGCCTCAAGTAGATCAACTCTTTGATAAGCAACCCAAAACTCCGTTCGAAGTCCGCAGAACAGAGGCGTTTCGTGAAGCTTCTGCTAGTGCAGAATACAATCCAGGTTCTGTAGATGGTACCCGACCAGGAATTTTCTACGTGCCCATTCCAGATGTCAAAAAATACAATATGTACTCAGATGAGGATTTATTTTTACACGAAGCCATACCAGGCCATCATTTTCAAATTTCTTTAACGCAAGAAAATGAGGAACTACCAAAGTTCAGAAAAACGCTCTGGTATAGTGCTTATGGAGAAGGTTGGGCCTTGTATACAGAATCTTTAGGTGAAGAATTAGGCCTTTATCAAGACCCCTATCAATACTTTGGTATGCTTGGAGCCGAAATGCACCGTGCCATTCGTTTGGTTGTGGATACAGGACTGCACTCTAAAAATTGGACGAGGGAGCAGGCTATTCAATATTCGTTAGATAATGAGGCTGAATCTGAGGCGAGTATTACTTCAGAGATTGAACGTTATATGGCAATGCCAGGTCAAGCATTATCTTATAAAATAGGACAATTAAAAATCAGAGAACTTAGAGCTAAAGCAGAAACTACATTAGAAGACAAATTCGATATTAAAGAATTTCACAACCAAGTGCTTGAAACCGGCTGTGTACCTTTAGCCTTATTGGAGGATAAAATAAACCGTTGGATTTTATCACAGCAATAATATGCAATATCCATGGCATTTATACTTGATGGCAGCAATCTATATCATTGCTGGTATTATGCATTTCGTTCGACCGAAAATGTATATGCGAATTTTGCCGGGCTACTTACCAGGACATAAGTTTCTGGTGAATTTCAGCGGAATAGCAGAAATTATTCTGGGGCTTGCACTTTGTTTTTCACAGACCCAGATCATAGCTGTTTATGCCATAATCATAATGTTGACCTTTTTCTTGCCCGTTCACTTTCATATGCTTTTTGGCAAAAACGCTTCAATGGGTTTACCAAAATGGATACTAATACTTCGCATACCTTTGCAATTCGCCCTGATGTTTTGGGCTGTAATTTATCTATAAAACAAAAAATCCCAAAGGGTTTTGCACCTTTGGGATTTCAACTCAACTTAATTTAACCAACTTTATTTTTGAGCTACGGTTTTGTAGTAACTATTTCCTTTTACTTCCACTACAATAGTAAAATCTTCTTTAACTGAATTTTCAAAATTGAAAATCTTCTCTATCTGTACAGTATCAGTTATGGTTTCTGCGAAAACAATATTTTCACTACTGTTCATAACTTTGATTTTTACATTTTCTTTTTGAAGGTTTAAAAAGTTCAAGTACATCTTATCACCCTTTTTTCTAAAAACAGGCTTTAAGATTTCGTTGGTTTCCTTAATGACAACTTCTGAATTCGTCAGCTCGATAGTATAAACCACCTTTTTAAGGTCATTTTCTATCGTTAATGACAACGTTCCATTCTCAAGATTACTTAAATCAAAACGTTTTGAATACATTTTTTGATTTGTTGTGTTCTCAGAAAAAATTGTGTAGCCATGGGCATCAATAAGACGAATGGCCGTTGCTTGCTCAAAGGTATCCATTGAGAAGTTCAAGCTTTTGGGTGCATTAGATAGTACATTCAAATTTGGTGTTGATGCGCTACCTATTGAAGTAATAAACATAAGTGCAATGACCGTGGTAAATTTTAATACTTTTTTCATAATTTTTAAATTTTTGGTCTGCTTTAATACAGACAGGTTTATAAATAACAACACCACAAATTTAGAACAGTACGTTTGTTGTCACTACGACAGTCTTTTCTAATTTATATGCTATTTTAACCTGTCAAATCAATTTTTTTAATCGCAAAGGTAATTTAGCATAGATTTAAGGTAATTTTGTGTAGATAAGGATACAATAGTAAAAGTAACTTTGAGTTATGAATAGTATGAATACAATAAAAAAGAAACCTAGATTAGAAGCGATTGAACCTACCTTTGGGCACTCCTATTCTTATCAGAAATTTGATGCGTCTAAAGCCAACGCCAATACCTTATGGCATTATCACCCTGAGATAGAATTAGTTTATGTAAATGGTGGGGCGGGCAAGCGTCAAATTGGAAGTCACGTGTCTTATTATTCATATGGTGATCTTATATTAATAGGTAGTAATCTTCCGCATTGCGGTTTTACAGATAAACTAACGGGAAACAAAAGTGAAACTGTAATTCAGATGAAACAAGATTTTTTAGGAAATGATTTTTTTAACATTCCTGAAATGAAAAAAATACAGAGTCTGTTCGAAATGGCTAAAGGCGGTATTGCCTTCTCAGGACGTGCAAAGCGAAAAATCGGTAATAAAATGGAAGTTTTAGAATATCAAACTGATTTTCAACGACTATTATCAATACTCAATATTCTGAACGAATTAGCGTCCTCAAAAGAATTTAAAATACTAAATGCGGATGGGTTTGCAATTGAAACAGAAGTGAAAGATAATAACAGAATCAACATTGTTTTTAATCATGTAAAAAGTAATTTTAAAGAAGAAATTACTTTAGAAGAAATCGCTGATATGGTTAGCATGACCATTCCCTCATTCTGTAGGTATTTCAAAAAAATTACCAACAAAACGTTTACGCAATTCGTAAATGAATATCGATTGGTGCATGCCTCAAAACTATTGGCTGAACAACCTTTGAGTATTACTGAGGTGTGTTTTGAAAGCGGATTTAATAATTTCTCTCATTTTAATAAATCGTTTAAAGCATTTACGGGCCAAAATCCTTCAGAGTACCGAAATCAACTGAAAAACGTATTAGTCTAATGTCGCATCTTTTTTCTGAAGAAATTAATTTAGAATTGCCAGATAGTGATATTCATTATTTCCCAAACTTTCTGGATACTCAGAAAGCCAATTTTTATTTCAGAACTTTTAAGGATAAAATTCCTTGGCAACAAGACAATATTCGGGTGTACGGAAAAATATACCCGCAACCTAGACTAACCGCTCTTTTTGCTACCAATAAAAAGCCGTACTCTTATGCTAACATTACCATGCAACCTCATAAATTTTCAAAAGAACTACTCGAAATCAAACAAAAAATAGAACATGAGACTGCTGTTGATTTCACCACTTGTTTGTTGAATTTATATAGAAACGGAAAAGATAGTAATGGTTGGCATTCAGACGATGAAAAAGAATTAGGACAGAACCCTGTTATTGCATCAATAACCTTGGGACAAGAACGCTATTTTCATTTAAGACACAAAAAAGATAAAACCTTAAAACATAAAATGTTGCTAGAGCACGGAAGTCTTTTACTGATGCAGGGCAAAACACAACAGTATTGGCAGCATCAGATTCCGAAGACTTTAAAGTCTATTAAAGAACGTATTAATTTGACCTTTCGCGTCATAAAATAAAAAATCGCCTTCCCATGGAAACCGATTTTTTAATACCCATATGTAGTGTTAGTTGCTGTCTTTAACAAGCGGGTAGGTATGCTAATTTCCTCGCGCCTAACTTCACAACTATAACTTCAAAACTTGTGCCAAGGTATATCTATTCGATAAAAAAAATGATTTCCACGTTAAAACGCTATTTGAAAATATCGTTCAATACTTTGGCCAGTCTCAATCCGCCTTTCTGTAATTGTGTTTCGACGGTGCTCCACCAAACATAACCATACCTGTAATACAGCTTCTCTCCTACCTCTACAGATTCATAAACTTTATTGGCTAAATCTTGCGATTCTTCTACCCAATCATAAATCGAACCTTGTTGAATAAACTTCATTTGTTTTTTAGTCAGGTTCGGTAAATTAGCTGCCAGCTCCATATAACCCATTCCGTAGTCTTCTATCAAGTTCGAATCCCAAACCCGATGAAGGTTACTTCCTTTGTTGAACCATTGTACTTGAATATCATTGCCGCCTTTATCTTCTATGCGCCCCACATGCATAGGTTGATGCAAATCACCTACTAAATGCACTAACAGCTTCAGGTAAAAAATTTTATCAGCATTAATAGAATTTTCGTCCTTGATTACGGCAATACATTTTTCGATACCAATTATAATATCACCGTATTCACTTGGTTCTACATCGCCATACTTTTTGTCAGCAGGAAAGTTTACATAATGCCAAGCACTAAATTGTTTAAAGTTGCGATCTGCTTTAATATCGTCTCCAAATGTGGAAACTTTTGCTAAACCCTGTCCATTTAAAAGCTTATCAATAGCTCTTTTAGCCCTGCGAGAAAGATGTTCTTGGGCTACTTCACCCGTAGTTCGGTGTCCAGTTTTCGACCAAACCAAATCATTACCAAAAGTCATTTGAAAAGACAAAATCAGAAGTATTAATAGGCGGTTTTTCATAAAGTTCAATTTATTCAAAAATAGCTAATGAACTTTAATCTATTGTTAACTCGTATGTCATTTTATATTTAAAGTTAGATATTGCAGCTATTAACAAAATTTTATGTTCAAAAAAATAAAACCAAAACTTCTAAAATACCTGCTATTGGGTATAGGAATTGTGTTGGCAGTTCTTTTCCTTTTTATTTTCAGCATTTACATCGGCTTATGGGGTAAAATACCTAATAAAACTGAGCTTGCCGACTTTCAGTACCAACGTGCCTCTGAAGTTTATTCTGCGGATAGTGTACTTATAGGAAAATACTATTTATACGACCGTCAACCCATTGCTTTTGAGGAAATACCGAGCCACTTATTAGAAGCTCTTGTGTCCATTGAAGATGAGCGTTTCTATGAACACTCTGGCATTGATTACCCTAGTCTATTTCGGGTTGCCATTAAAACTGTGTTAATGCAAGATCAATCATCAGGTGGCGGTAGCACCATTACCCAACAACTAGCTAAAAACCTATATCCGCGAAGCGAAAGAAAGAAGACAAATTTAGCTGTCAATAAAGTAAAAGAAATGATTATTGCTAGTCGTTTGGAGGCTCTTTTTTCAAAAAATGAACTCTTAGCGCATTACCTCAACACCGTTTCTTTTGGTGATAATACCTTCGGAATTGAAAGTGCATCTTTAAAATTTTTTAATACAAAAGCAACAACATTAACACTAGAGGAAGCTGCTGTTTTAGTCGGAATGCTAAAAGCTACCTATGGTTATAATCCAAGGGTATTTCCCGAAAAAAGTAAATCGCGAAGAGACCTCGTCTTGCAATTGATGCTCAAGAACGATTTTCTATCAGAAGTGGAAAAAGATAGTTTAAGCGCCCTTCCCCTAGAGTTGGACTATAAAAAATTCGACTATACTGACGGAATAGCCCCCTACTTTCGAGAAGAAGTCAGAAAGCAATTGCTGAAATGGAGTGATGCCGAGAAGGAAAAAGGAAATAATTACAATATTTATACCTCCGGACTGAAGATATACCCTACCCTGAACCATAAAATGCAGGTGCTCGCCGAGCAGGCGATGAAAAAACACATGGCCTCACTCCAAAAAAGTTTTGAAAAAAGCTATGGGAAAAATGCTCCTTGGTTGGTCAAGAAAAGTATCATCGAGAAAGCGGTTAAAAACACGCCACATTATAAAAAACTTGTAGCAAACGGGTTGAGCGAGAAAGAAGCTTGGGACTCCCTCAATACCAAACAAAATATCACGCTCTCCGATTGGGAAGGAGAAAAAACTATCGAAGCCAGTTCTATTGACAGCTTGAAACACTACATGAAATT
>ENA-ORXM01002292-ORXM01002292.1-marine-metagenome-genome-assembly--contig:-NODE-2292-length-22904-cov-14.336707_pt1 | contig 22904 bp, 20 predicted proteins | sample MGYA00237867_ERZ511480 | MGnify/ENA primary metagenome ERZ511480 (study PRJEB26309, sample SAMN06266103) | marine metagenome | isolation source: Algal blade | place: United Kingdom:Sidmouth, United...
TTTCTTCTTGATTTTTTTATGTTTGACAGGGTTAAATTACAACTTAACTTACTGTCCTAAATTTGGGGAGTATTATAAACAAACTATGATTACACTTGCAAAAATTTTATTGTTTTTAATACTACCGCTTATAGCAGCAATAGTATAAAGTAAAAATCATATAGGCCTATATTAAGAAAAGGTTGCCAATGGCAACCTCTATCTTTCTACTATTTATAGAAAAAGAGTACTATATTTGTGAAAATAATTTAAGGATGAAAAAGCATATATTTAGTTTTCTAGCTAAAATTAACAAGGCTATATTGCCTTCTTATGCTAAAAAACAATTAGACCTTTCCAAAGCTACAAAATTACAAATGGCAATTATTGGTTGGCGTTATTATATTACTACAAATGCTTTAGATTAATAGTGTAACAAAGACTTTACAGCATACCCATTTAATTTCCCTTTTCCTTTTAGAAAATCCAATTCTATTAAAAAATTACATTGTACAATTTCTCCTCCTAACCTTTCAATTAATTTACACACAGCATTAGCTGTTCCTCCTGTTGCTAATACATCGTCATGTATTAATACTTTGTCCCCTTTTTTTATACTATCTAAATGTATCTCAAGAACATCTTCCCCATATTCTAAAGAATATGTTTCACTTATAGTATCTGCTGGAAGCTTTCCTGCTTTGCGTACAGGTACAAAACCTGCATTTAATTTGTGTGCTAAAAGTGGTGCAAAGAAGAATCCACGGCTTTCCATACCCACAACTTTATCAATTTTGACATCTTTTACCATTTCAAACAAAGATTCTGTCACTTTTTTTAAAGCTTCCGCGTCTTTTAAAAGTAGCGTAATATCCTTAAAAACAATACCTTGCCTTGGGAAATCTTTAATATCTCGTATATACTTTTTAAAATCCATATTTTTTAGCCTTTCTTATTTTGCTGTAAATTTAAAAAGAAATATATTTGCAGCCCTTAACAAAGGAAAATTAAAGGCCTCGTGGCGCAACTGAATAGCGCACTTGATTACGGCTCAAGAGGTTACTGGTTTGAATCCAGTCGAGGTCACCAATAAAGCCAACACTTTCCAATCATTTGGATTTTGTTGGTTTTTTCATTTGCACACAATTTGCATACTTTTAAAGAATTAAGGCTATTTCAATCCTTTTATTTTTTAGCTTACACTCAGTACACTATCTAAATAATTAAAAAGGCTTTGCGAATATCGAGTATGATAATATTAGTGACGCCAACTTTCTTTGTTAATGGTTGGTTTATGATTAAGACAAAGGGACAAATAGCATTATAAATCTAGTTTAGGTATAAAATAATAGTACTTTTAAGATAACAAGTATCTATATTAAAATTGAATTTAAACTTATAATCATTAATTTAAATGGTTGATTTATTTTCATCTACATGCAATTTTTAACGTTTTAAGGAGTTTTTAACTTTATATTACTATTTATTTTGTAACTTTCTTGTAGAATATTAGTCTATATTATTAGAGTATATTATTATTGCAAAAACAAATATGATGGAAACATTAAAAGAAAAAGCTAGAAATCACTTTAAAAATCTTGACAAAAAGAAATTTGAACAAGATTGGATTAATGTTATTGCTTCGTCTTGTTCGTCAGGATTTAGTTTAGACGACTTAATTGAATCTCAGAAGAAATTCAAGTATTCAATTGAAGAAGTAGTACCAGACAAATCGAAATTTAATTTTAATAATTTACTAGAAAATCCGAGTTTTAACTCGGATTCTTTATTTTTACACTATGAGCAACTCTGTAGCATTCGTTTTTAAATCCTATCAATTTGATAAGGTGCTTATTAATTTCCAAAATTTAAGTTCTGATAATATTAACGTAAACTTTAAACCATCAGGAGTTTTCTTAAGTGGTGATTCGCAATATAAATTGAAAATAAAGTTCACGGCAGAAACAGCTGAAAAAGAGGAGTTCATTGAAGTTGATGCAACAGCTATTTTTCAATTTCAAAACGCCAATACATTAGAAGATATTCCATCATTTTTCTACAGAAATGCAATAGCCATTTTCTTTCCTTACCTACGAGCTTATGTCAGCTTAGTTTCTAACCAAGCAAATCATCCAGCTTTTTTACTACCTACTTTAAATCTCTCTAGTTTAGAAGAGCCATTAAAAAAGAGTACTACTATAGAATAATTGGTGGACTTGGAGAAAATAAAAATTTACCATACAGTAGAGGACACAGGAAATGCAGATTTCATTGAAGATAATGCGCCATTTAAAAGTACGTCTAAGAATTGTTGGGCTGGTCAAGGATACTATTTTTGGGAAAGGTATATCGAACATGCACATCGATGGGGCGTAATTCGATACAAAAAAGGTAAATATGTGATATGCGGCTCTTTTCTATCCTATTCAAGTGAAGATTGCTTTAATTTACTTGACCTTGACCATTTAGATTATTTAAGTCTACTTAGAAATTTATTAAAAGGTCAAAAGGGTGTTCAGGAATGTTCTTTAGAAAACATAGTTAAGTATTCAAAAAAGAACAAATTGTTTCCATTTACTGTAATTCGTATGGCAGAAGCTAATAAGGATAAACTTTCTAGTGATGACCAAAATCTAATTGAATTAAAGGACGGACAAAGAGCATCTTTTTTATCATTGAAACCAAGAATAGTATTATTTGTAGAAAACTTACAAGATGCAACCTTAGAAGATTTTAAAGTTGAGTTTCCTGATAAATATGTATCAGGCTATCTAGGATAAAATTAAAGCTTTAAAATAGTAGATAGTTAATTATACATCATTTCGTTTAAAATCAAACTCGGTTCTACAAATAGAACTAAAAGCATTACACCTTTCAATATTTAATCTATGCATTCTATTTGTTAGTTTGTAAAGTTTTTTAAAGTCCTTAGTAGGTAGACCATTATAAACAACCTTTTTATATTTCTTTCCAACGATTTCCTCTTTAAGATTGTCCACTTCTCTTTTGGTATTAAAGTATCTTGTATTGGCATACCATTGTTTAGATGTCTGCTGCGAGTTATAAAGTATTCTCATTCCATAAGCTTCTTTGTACCAATCACGATGTGCATAGATTTTACTACCATAGGCATCATAAAGTACCATAGCCCTTTTATTACTTTTGGGACAAATAAAATAGAGTAGTTCTCCTTTCCCTAAATTACTAGGGAAAGTATCTATAGTAATGCAATAGTCCATTTCAATAGTTTCACCGTTTCGATTTTTATAGGTGTACATCATCCTTAAAAACTTATTTGTCGTAGTACAATCACTAATATAGGAAGCACTACCGCCAAATGTCCATTCGATTGTACCAGTTATTCTGTAACCGTTTTTGATTTGTCCATACCTCAGCATCAATCTTAAATCAAGCTTTGAACAACTGCTAGTTCTTGCAGCTCCTATTGTGTTGTAATTTCCCATTTTTAATATTTTTTTTAAACCTAAAAGACTAAGAGAAGTATAGGTTTACACCCCGTATACCATAAGCATTTCAATATCTTGATACGGTATACTTTCAGCTTGTCGTATTTTTTCTTTGAGCTTCACATACCTCTTGGTAGGCTTGCCTTTATAGAATTTTTTAAAATGCTTTTTAGAAAGTTCTCTGTAAAGTTTTTCAATATCAAAACTAGCTCCGTAAACCCTTTCCATTTCTCTCCATTTCTTTGTTTGGGTCTGACTTTCATACATACAACCGTTAAATGCTTCTCGGTGTAAGAAGTAACCGCTAATTGAATACAGTTTTCGACAACGTTTATTAGTACTAGGACAAAGGAAGTACCACATCTTTCCTTTACCTAAATTCGATGGCATAGATTCTAACATTACCTTGTACTTTCTAGGTTCGTCTCCATACTTATAGTTTAACTCTATGTAGGGATGCATTTCTTTCATGTTTACACTAATTGAAATACGACCGATTTCTTCTTTGAACCCTCCCCACTTTGTAGTAGACCATATTACAGTGTTGTTGCTTTGCGTACCGTGCTTTAGGTAGCCCCATTTGTTAATTTTGGAAATGTTTAACTGTAAAACGTCATCAAATAGTGTAGGGTATGTATGTGGCTTTGGCATAGTTGCTAATTTGTATAACCTAAATTACTAGGGAACATTATTGTGGTGGTTTATAATATTTGTTTTGTCAGCTGTAATTGGTGTAATGAAAATGACAACCTATATTACAGCTATATTATATTTCAACTTGTTGTTTTTTAATTAGTTGAGATGAGCATTACACCTATGACACCTATTTTAAGGTTATTTATAATATTGATATTATATTTTTTAAATATTTATTTATTTTCCATTTATGTATTTATCATTAGGTGTAATAGATGTAATGAAACAACTAAACAACTAATAAAATAAGATGTTCCAAGCGTTTTAACGGGTGTAATAAGGGTGTCATTTTCATTACACCCATGACACCTAAACACTAAAAAACTACCTTTTCTACTATTGAAGCCCACTTTCTATTCATCTGCGAATATTCAAAAGGAAGTTGCTTATACTTCAAATACACTTGAATCAATCCTTTAACATTATTATTATGAAAGTACTTTTCATACTTTAAGGGGTTTATTGGGTCTTTGTATGTTGCTAAAAAATCAGATACGTTAAACCCATCTTTATACATTTTTACAATATTAAACACTCGCTCAAATTCATGTAGTACAGAATCGTTATTGAAATAAGCAATGAAATTATCATACTCCTTGTCGTATTCAATTGATGTCAAACCATTGGTTAGATAGTTTTCTACACATCTATAGATAAAGCTGTAAAACTTATTCCATTCGTCTGAGTTCCAATCTTCAAAAAATGTTTGGTTAAATACCCTTTTGGGTGTTCGTTCTATATTAAAAAATGCTGTCAATTTATATTCAAAAAACCGTCTATTGGTTGATACATTATTTTCATCAAACCGAACCGCCCAATTTGTGGTTATTAAAAATTTAGGGGCATCTTTAAAACTAATATTTTGTGCTGCTTTACCTTTTCGCTGACAACTAATTTCACCTAAAATATTAGTGTACAAGGCATCGTAATTAAACCCTGCTGGCACATCATCTAAAATATACACGTTCACATCTTTAGCAAGGTCTGCAAAGTTGTGTATGTAATTTGTCTTAAACTCATCGCCACCCTTTATTAGAGTTTTCTGAACGTGTGTAATTGCCTTAGTAATTAAAGTCTTACCACGCCCACCGTTACGGTTTAAATCGTTTGCGCCTTCATCGGATAGAATTATTGCGGGAGAAAAGGAAGAATCTTTAAAATTGTGGCACAAATAACCAATCATACAACAAAAATCATCAAAGATTTTAAAATCTTCATCTGTCAACTTTTGGGTACGTGGGTCTTTACCTATACAAGCCATTTTAAGAAACAACTCGAAAACACTTTCATCTGTATTGTTATATTCAAATTCGATTTGTTGCGTATTATGTGGCACAAAGAATCCTTCTACATTTTTATATTCAGTTTGCTTTAAATCTGCATCACCAAACTCGTATTTAAAAAAGCCATTTTTAAAGGGCAACCCGAAACTATCTTTCGTGTCTGAATAATAAACTAAAGGCTTAGGTTCTAAGAGCAAGAAAGCCCCGTAAATTAAACTCGTTGCTTCTCTTGCTATTCTATTTTCAACCTCATCAGTGTTATACTCATTTATGTTAATCTTTAGAAATGGCACTACATCTGTTTTATGATTAATTGGTGCAACAACATTATTTGAATCTTTGAATATTGTAACCTTATCATTATCCTTTTCAGTAATTCGTAAAAACTTTTCATCCTCTAAAAAATTGGCATACTGTTTAGGGCTTGTAATTAATTTCCCCAACTGATTGAACTCATAAAAATTTTTAACATCATTCTTAATTTCGGGTTTGATACATTCCTTTATTACAAATTCTATTTGTAAAAACTTGAGGCTAATACATTCTACATCTGCAAGAACAAAAACACCATCATGTAAGCGGACATAATTCTCTAAGTTATTAGCTTTTACAAAATCATTGATTGCCTTTTGTTCTAGCAATACCAATTCTTTAAACAAACCACCTTTTGTACTGAATCTACTATCCGTGATAACTTCATTAACTCTATTACCGTATACTACTTTTAATTGCCCTCTTACAACTTCGATAGTTGCTTTTTTAGTACCTGAATGGATATTTAACAGGGTATTAAATTTGCGTTTATCTATCAAGCTATAAACATCTTCATTACGCTCGATTTTAAGTTGAATATCTATAAAAGTAGGGTACGCTCTTTTAATATCGTACTCCTTTACCTGCATAGGTAATTCACCACGTAAAACACTAGGAATTGATGTTAACGGGTTGTATTCCCTTCCTTCTTTTTGAATTACTCCGAAAATAATATTGTATTCTCTTTTGTAGAATCCTTTTAATTTTAGCATCATAAAAAGAACATACCGATTATAGCTTTCGATGTTGAAGGGTTGATATTCTTCTTTATCAGCCTTAGCATAGTATTGTTTCAATTTCTCAACATCATGCCTAAAGAATTTCAAGTTTAATTCTTTGCCCTTGGTGTATGAATCTAAATACTTGAAATAATCATTTCTACTTAATGGTTTGGAATTGATAAATTTGAAGTATTTAATCATACAACTATCAAAAGGCGTTCTAATACTTGCACTTCTTTTGATTGCATCGGACAAATTAAAATCAATCTTTCGACTTCCTGCTTCGCTTTTAATTCTCTTAACAAATGATTCCTGCCATTCATCAAATATGGAATTGTATTTTTTCTTTCCCATATTAGAATAAATCAAATTGATTGGACTTTGGAAATAGGTCGGGGTTTCCTGTGTATTCATTTACATTGGAATGACCAGTAACCGAACATCTGCGTTTTGTACGAATGGCAATCAAACCCGATTCCATAAGTTCGCTAACGTACCTACAAATGTTTTCACGCATTACGCCTGTATAAACATCAGCTTCTTTCATGGTCATTGGCTTTTCCTTTAAAGCATCGTAAACCCGTCTTAATTGTGCCTTTAATTGCGTATCTTTATTCTGTCTTTTATTCGGGCTGTTATCTTGGTTTTCCATTATTTCAGCCCATTTTTATTGTTAGACAAAAAGGCTTCTGCTTCTGCCTCGATTTCTATGTTTGATTTCTTGCGTCCTCCTTTTAAATATTCCAAAAGTTCGGAACGAAAAAAGTAGAGACGTTTACCCCGTTTGGTTACGGGAACTTCTCCTTTGCTTACTTTGCTGTACATAGTTGGTACGGTCAACCCTAGAAACTGGGCTGCGTCTTGAATGGAAATTGGGTTTTCAGGTAGTTCAATTGGTGGACGTTCCTGTTTGCTGTTCTTTAAACAAGCATTAACACAATCAATAATTACCGTTTGTAAGTCTTCAATCGGTAAAGAAATAAATACTGTTTTATTCATATCATTAAATTTTGATACGAATTAACAGCTACGGTTAAGCCTTATTTTCCCAATTTTCCGTCTTGGGAATATTGGGAAAGAATTGTTTTAATATCTAGCTTAGTATTGTTTTTTTCTAGTGTTACATACTGTTTTCTAAACTCACTTGCATCTTTTGAAAGGTTTAGTCCGTTAATCGTTTTGTTTAAGAGGTCTTTGTATACTTTATCGGGAAAATGCTTAATTAAGGGCTTGGGATTATAGGTTTTTAAGACTTGTATCCATAATTGAAAAATACCCTTATTTTTACCTATGTAGTTATTTAGACCATCAATAAACTCTAGTTCTCTTAAAATATTTAAGCATACCTCAGCATTTTTTTTATTGTAAAAAAGTTCTTCAAATGTTATAGGAGATTCTTTGTTGACGGTGTTTTTTGGTTTGTTGTTATATTTAACCTCTTTTAAATAGTCTATTATTTTCGGTATTACCCATTTATTACTTTCACTGCTGAATGAACCCCTCATTGTAAGTAATATATCTTTAGCTTCAATATTGGTAATCGAATATTTCTGTAAAACATCTTCAATATGATGATAAACGATACTAGTTGTTCTAAAATTATTTTCTCCTATAAGCTCTATAGCTATTCTATTTTTCTTTTGTTTTTCTGTTAGATTTTCAAAAGGCTGAGGTTTTACTTCTACCCATTTATAATCGTTATGTTCTTTTTTTGTTGGAGGTTCTTCTGTTGGGGTATTTAAAAATTTTATTTCTTCAAAAGATATGTTTTGTATTTTCTCTTTGGATTTTGTGAAAATATCTAAGAAAGGGCTTTTCTTAAAATCAATAGAACTATTAGAAAGGAATGATTCTAAGTTTTTAAATAGTAGTAAAACATATTTTTTGCGGCGTAAAGCTAATTGTCCATTTCCCTTAACTGTTTCACTTTCGATATTAGAAATAAAATGGTCAGTTTGTTCATTCATTAAACAATCAAATCGGGCTTTTTTAATTGTAATATTTGTAATCTCTTTAATGTTTCCGTGTTCATGGTATTTAAAAGCGTGTTTGTAAATAGTGAAAATCTTACCTAAGTAGGTGCTAAATAAAAAGTCCAAACCTTTTGAAACTTCTTGTAATCCGTTTTCTTTGATGTAATTTTTTTGGGTTTCATCCCAATGTCTAATTAATGTGTTGTAATATCTATTATCGCTGCTAATTGTCATTGACTTTTTGAAACCTTCATAGTTGTATAAAGAACTACCATCTAGATAAGCCTTTGCATTAAGTTTTTCTTGTGCTTCCTGTTTCTTTACTGATGTGTTTTCCATTTTGAACTTTTCAATAACTTGGTTCAGTTGTTCATCTGTGTAATGTTTATTATACCTTTTGAAAATTATTTCTTTAAATTTTTCATCAGTCATAAGATAAAAATCAGCTGAAAATTTCCATTTATCTAAGTTGAAAAGTTTCTTTTCATCTACTTTTGGAGCATTATCTTTTAACAAAGGTGTAACCTCATCTATAAACTTCTTTTCATCTTTATACCATTCTTTTAGGATTTTCTTGTACTGTTTATCTTCACCTATTGACTTATTTAAATACCCCTGTTTTAGTTTTAATTTCCTTTCATTAATAACAATCTCTAATTTTACTTTTTGAGGTTCGGTTAGCTCCCCTTTTTCATAAAGAGAATGGCTATTTATATCGGTTAACAATTTGTTGGTTAGATTAAGCAATACATTAACAAGCCCTTGTTTGGTATGAACTTTTGCCTTTGCCATACCTAAATATTTATTCACCTCAGGCTGCCCATTTAGAATAGGAAGGCTATTTTCATAGTACGGTTTGAGTTTTGCAAAATAGCTTATTTCAAAAGGGAATATTTTAAACCATTTTTCATAGGTAGACATTAAAATGTTTAAATCAGTTTTGGAGTTTTCATTAGGGGTTCGATATGCTTTAAGAAAGGCGATAATGGCATCTTTTTTTTTCTTTGGAATATCTTTATTTCTTACTAGTAAATCATCTACATAATAGAAGTAATCACCTAAAAATAATGGTTCGCCACAGTTTTTAGGCATACGTCCAAAACTTTCGACTATGTAATCAATATAGTCTGTAATTTCTTTATAGAAGTTTTCTTTATTATGAAAGTTAATAATATGTTGATTTGTATAGAGTATCTTTTTTGCAACCATTTCGGGTATTACAACATAATAAGCTCTATCAAACTCTTTTATTTCGTTTAGATTAGCATGACCGTCGCAACATAAGGGAAATGCTTTTTTTCCTCTGCTACCATCAAATTTTTCTTTTAAACGTTTTATTAATTCCTTAAATACACTTTGACAAGCTTTACAAGTATTATAATCGTGTTCACCAGTTGTAGGGGTTGTTTCAAAAGGCTTTTCATAAGCCCCGTCTGTATCCATTTGCCATGCAATCGTTTTACCACAAAAATTCACTGGTGTTATATCATTAATATAAAGGGTGGTATGTCTGTCTGTCATTTGTCTTTTATTCTCTATAATGTAGTCAATGTACCAAATGCACCTCTATAAACAAAAGTTTTTTATAGCAGATGTTCTGTTTCAAGTTTTCTTAATATATTAATAGTACTTGAAGTTCCAATGCTTCTTATAAATTGTTATTTTAAAAATCCAGTAGTGTATTCGCAAATTCTTTTTTTGCTTCATCTTCAAAACCAGCAAAATAGTTTTTTGTAACATTAAGGTCGCTATGGTTTAGTGCTTCGCTGATAAATTCCATACTCGCACCTTTTCGTAACGAATTGGTAGCAAAGGAATGTCTTGCCCAATAAGTCGAAATATCATTAGGTAAATCGTTTCTTTTAGCTATTCTTTTTATGTGGTCGTTAGTAAAACGAGTGAAGTTTTTTATTTTCTTATATTGTATTTCATTTGTATCATCTTTAGATATGATATTAAAAACAAAACCACTTTCATTTTTATTACCATACTTTGAAATAATACTTTTTGTATAGTCTGTTAAATAGATTGTTATTTCTGTTTTTTCAGTTGATTTATCAAATGTTTTAGCCCTGTAATAAGAAAATCTATCGTTTTTTATATCTGAATACTTTAATAATGCAATGTCCTTAAAATTCATTCCATTACAAGCGTAACTAAAGAACCAAAAATCTTTCGCTTGTTGCTCGTTATCATTTGTAACTTCTACATCAAATAAAGTTTTTAATTGTTTTGAGTTTAAAGCCTTTTTTACTTTTTTAGTGCGTGGTATCTTATACTTGTTTTTACCAAAAGGATAAATATCTTTACTTATATCATTACTTTCAATAGCATTATTGAAAACCACCCTTAAAGTTCTTGTATAAATTGCTATAGTTGTATAGCTTTTATTTTTGGCTAACATAAAATCTTGATACTCATTTAACCATTCGACTGCAATAGCATTGAACGTTAATTTTTCAACTTTACAGTTCTTTTTAGTTTGACTAAATTCAGCCAATGATTTAAGAGTGTATTTATAGCTTTCAGCAGTTCCTATTTTGTTGTTTTTCAAATTCTTTTGAATAACTAAATCAAAATGATACTTAACATTGTTTCTATCGGAAGATTTTCGGAATAGTTTAGTTTCAAACTTAGTAATATCAAAAACAGTCATTTCTTTAGCTTCATTGTTTGCCCTTGTTTCTATGGCTTGAAGCTTTAAACGAATTTCTTTATTTACACCTCTTAAACTTATGTTTTCGGGATTTATCCAAATAGTCTTAAATTTTTCATCTGTTAAATCAATATCTAAAGAGTAGAGTTTTACTTTCTTTACATTACCCGACTTATTGTAAACTCTTAATTTAACTGGAAATGCACCGTTTTCTTTAGCTCGTCTTTTATCCAGTACTATCGATATAATATAACTCATTGCCTTTTATTTACTCAAAAATAACTATTTGCTCACTATTTGCATACTATTTACACACAAAACATATTAACAAACAGGTAATAAACATTAAATAAAAAGTCTATATTAGCTTTAAATACAAGGTTTTATTAATGTTTCAATAATAATCAAGTATTAAACAGATAACATTATTCTTGATTACGGCTCAAGAGGTTACTGGTTTGAATCCAGTCGAGGTCACTACTGTTTATAAAGCTCCCAAGAGATTGGGAGCTTTTTTTTTCTGATATTCTCACTATTTTATAATTGGGTAGAATCAATTACAAAACTTGCTGTCTGATGACTTTATAATTTTCATTTTAAAAACTATTTCTATTTTGTCTAATAAAATTAAACTTGACAAAAAAACAAGTCTTAAATTTTCTTATGAATACTTCTTCTATCTATGAGGACGATGAAATTATAAAGCTTGAAAATAGATTCAATAAATTTTTAACACAACTTAAGAAAAAGGAACTTGAGACTACGGTTTTCATGAATGAAATAATAAACTTTGTTACAATAGATAGGATTAAAGCAATTTTTCCAAAATATCGAAACGAAAAAGTTTTTAACGATATTATAAAAGAGCTTTGCAAAGCTTTAGATAAGTATAATATTGAAAGTAAAAATATTTATGAGGCTGTGGATAAATTACTTGGCAAAAATTCTATTCCTGTAATGACAATTCATAAGAGTTAGGGTTTAGAGTATCACACAATAATTTTCGTGGGTTTGGAGGATGGTGCGTTTTGGACTTTCGAAAAACAACCAAACGAAGATAAATGTGCTTTCTTTGTTGCGCTTTCAAAAGCAAAAGAGAGAGTGGTTTTTACCTTTAGTAAAACAAGAAAGAATAAATGGGGTAATCTAAGGAATCAAAACTTTAAAGAGATTTGAGTGATATTTAACAAACATCATAATTCTGGTATAGTTAAATTTGAGTAAAAAAAGATTGATTTTAAATTGAAAATAAATGAAAATACTTCACACAGCCGATTGGCATTTAGGACATAGACTTCATGAGCAATCTCAAATAGAAGAGCAAACTTTATTCTTAACTTGGATAAAAGATCATATAATTCAAGAAAAAATAAATTTATTATTAATCTCTGGAGATATTTTTGATACTGGTGCGCCTTCTAACCAAAGTTTAGAAATGTATTATAGCTTTTTAGTTAAGCTTAAAAACACAACATGTAAGTCAGTTATTGTAACAGGTGGTAATCACGATTCGCCAGGAACATTAAATGCGCCAAAACATATTTTAAATGCATTCTCGATAAAAGTAGTTGGAAAAGCAACTGAAAATATAGAAGATGAAGTTTTTAAAATTAATAGTAATGATGAAGAGGTAATTATAGGTGCTGTTCCTTATTTGCGGGATGGTGACATTAGACGTGCAGTTGCAGGAGAATCTTTTGAAGACCTTACCGATAAATATAAAACAGCATTAATTAATCATTACAGCGCATCAGCAAAGCAATGTGAGCTTATAAATGCAAATAAAGCACCTGTTATAGCAATGGGACATTTATTTGCAGTAGGCGGTTCCATTTCAGAAAGCGAACAAAATATTTATGTAGGGACACTAGGCCATATTGGTGCAGAAGATTTTCCAACGTATTTTGATTATATCGCCTTAGGGCATCTACACAGGCCACAAATAATTGGAGGAAATAATAAGGTTAGATATTCTGGATCGCCAAATATTTTAAGTTTTAGTGAGATTAATTATGACAAAAAAGTAATAGTTTTAACCATTGAGGATAATAAAATTAGCAATATAAAAGAGGATGTAATTCCTTGCTTTAGGGAGTTTTACAAAATACATGGCACAACACAAGAGTGTATTAGCCAATTTCCTGATATTATTTCTAACCCTTATAAATTAACGCCATGGGTAGAAATTATATTAAACGAAGAGAACAGTCTAAATACTGAAAGTTTAAAAGTAGCAGCAAAGGATTATGCGTTCGATATATTAAAAATGTCCTTAAAAACACAGCGAAGACTTAAAGGGATTGAGGAATTATTAGAAGACACAAAATCCATAAAAGAATTAGTACCAACAGAAGTGTTTAAACTTAAATGTGAAGAATTGGGTTACAATCTAGAAGAAAATCCAAAAGTATGGGATGCTTTTAATGAAGTTTTACAATCCGTTAAAAATCAATAAGGCAGTTAGATATGAAAATTTTAAAAATAGAATTACAAAATATTAATTCATTAAAATCTGACACACCTACTGTAATAGATTTTGAAAACGAACAATTTAAAGATGTTGGTTTATATGCTATCACAGGTTCTACCGGAGCAGGAAAAACAACTATTTTAGATGCAATTACAATTGCCTTATATCATAGTGTACCTCGATTTAATGGTACAAAAGGAACATTAGTAGATGTGGTAAGTTATGGTGCAGCAAATGCTTTTAGTAGAGTTACTTTTGAAAACGAAGATGTAATTTACGAAGCCCTTTGGGCTATTCGACTAACCTCTAATGCGGGTAAAATACTAACCAACCCTCAAGAAGAAGTTTGTTTAAAGAACTTAACAGCCAATAAAATTTTAGCATCTCAAAAAAGAGCTGTAGTCGCAGATGTAATTAAAGTTACTCAATTAAACTACAATCAGTTTTTAAGATCCGTAATGTTAGCTCAAGGGGAGTTTGCCTCTTTTTTGAGCGCTAAAGGCCCAGATAAAGGAAGGCTATTAGAACAAATTACAGGCGAACAAATTTACAAAAAAATAGGTCAAGGTATTTTAGATAGAAAATCCGCAGAGGAATATAAATTAAAAGAAATGCAATCTAAAATAAATGCGGATGATATTTTAGCAGATGAAAGAAAAATTGAATTAACTCAAAAAGACAAAGAACTTGATGTTCAAATTGTAGCTTCAGACAAAAAAGTAAGCGACATTCAGCGTATAGTTAATTGGTATCTTAAACACCAAGAGTTAACCATCAAAGCAGAAAAGTTAGAAGATAATTCAAAACTAATTAATGCTGAAAATGAAAAGCATAAGAACAAATTTCAGTTATTGGATTTAAATGAAAAAGCAGAACCTTTCAAAGAGCTTATTCATAATTTTAATAGAAATGAGAAAAGCACTATTGAGAAGGCTAATCAATTAAAAATATTAGAAGAACAATTAGCTAAATTGAATCCTGAAATAGAGGCTTTATCAGAGCTTACCAAAAAACAATCTAGTGCATTAGAAAAAGCTAACGAAGCGTTTAATATTTGGCAACCTAAACTTGATTTAATAACTAAATTAGATGGTCAAATAAAAAACGAATCAGATAATAGTAAAAAGTCCAAAGTAAAATTAGACGAATTACTTTTACAAATAACGTCATCACAAGTAGAAAAGACTAAGCTCTCAAAGAAATTAGTAGATAATGAATCACATATAAAAACTGAAGAAGTATTTGTCGCTGAAAATAAATTTTTAACAGCTGTTGCTTCAGAAATATCAAACTGGACAACAGAGTTAACAACACTAAAAGGAAATAGAAAAACCTTAAATGAAGCTTTGATATTTGTTGTTCAGAAAAATAAAGAAGTAGAAGTAACTTCAGCTCAGTTAATAGCAAACAAAGAGCTACTTACTAAGAAAATACATGAAATTGATACCATTGAAACAGAGATCAAAACTATAAATAATCAATTATCAAAAAATAATTTAACAGATTTATTATCAGAACAAAAGAAACAAATTGATTTAGATTCCAACTGGAAAAATTTTAAAGTCTTCTCAGAAAATATCGTTAAAGAAGAAAAAGAATTAGCTGATCTAATAACCCAGAAGAAAGCTGCTCTATCCAATTTAGAAGGTGTAAATAAGCAATTAGTTGCAATAATAAAAGAAACAGAATCTCAAGAAAAATCAGTAGAAGACGCTGAAAAGATTCTTGATTTGGAAAGAAGCATTTCTAAATATGAAGATGATCGGGCAAATCTAATTTCAGGAAAACCATGCGGTTTATGCGGAGCTTTAGAGCATCCTTTTACCAAAAATTTAGAATCAAAAGGGATTTCAGAATCTGAGTTAGAATTAAGTAAACGTAAAAATCAATTGAGGACGCTTGTTAATTCTAAGTCTGAATTAGATAAAAGTGAAGTAAAATTAAATACTTCCATTGAAAATTTATTGCTTCAAATTAATTCAAAAAATGAAGTAATAAAAGCTATTAATAAAAAAGTAAAATTTTTAAATATTGATTGTGAGATAACTGATTTAACTAAAATAAATAATCAGTTAAATTTAACTTCTGGTAAATTGAAAGCATTGGGCGAACAAATTACATCCGTACAAACATTGCAAATAAAAAAGGACACGCTATCCAAGACATCTAAAGAGCAGACTCAATCGATTGACTTGCTAAAAACTAAAGATGCCACACTAACTGAGAAAGTAAAAAATGTAAAAACTGAAATTACCACGACAAAAAAATCCATAGAAGTATTAACGAAGACTTGCTCTAATTTCGAAAATGACTTAAAAGTCAAGTTATCTAAATTTAATTATAACATGCCTTCTATGGAGAATGTAAGCTTGTTTATAAAAAAAATTGAAGAGGAAATTAGCAAATATCAGACAACACAAAAGCGGTTAGATGCATTAAAAGCGGAGGTTAAAGTAATTAACAATAGCTTAGATAATATTGAAAAGCAGTCGATGGCATATGCTAAGACTCAAAAGGATTATGCTAATATGATAATAGATTGTGATACTAAAGCTAATACTCTTAAAATAGAGCGTGTAGCAATTTTACCTTTGGAGTATACTGTAAAAAGCAAACGTAAAAGTTTACAATTAATAATTAAGCAGCTAATTGAAAAAGTTGAATTAAGTAAAACAGAATTACAAAAAATATTTGACTCTAAAACAGAAAAAGAAGCTTTAAAAGTGGCGAGTATAATTGAGCAAAAAAAATTAATAGATGAATTAATTGGCTTAAAAACATCGCTTAAAAGGGCTCTGGAAAAAAGTGATTTCAAATCTAAAAAAGAAATTGAAGACGCTTTATTGAATGAAGAGGATAAAAAAAATTTTAATAGTATTAAAAAACAGATAGCGGACAGCCAAATTAAATTGGACACTTTAAAACAACTAAATTTAAAAGAAACCGAAGAGATATTAAAAATTAAAAACTTTGAAATTTCAGAGATTGAAAGTAAGTCAGCTTTGGGAGAGCTAAAAGTTAAGAAGGACAATTTGTTAGCGGAGAAAGGAGAAATAAAAGAAGCCTTTAGAAAAGATCAAGAAATAAGAGACCGAAATCAAGAAATATATAAAAAAATTGAAGCTCAAGAAGCCGTTTGTAGTGTTTGGAAAGATCTTTTTAAAATTATTGGCAACTCTAAGGACGCTTTTAATGTGTATGTCCAACGCTTAACTTTAAAACATTTATTAGACCTAGCTAACGTACATTTATATAAATTAAATAAGCGTTATTCCTTAAAAATGGGTGAAGATTACAAACCAAAAGAAGAGCTTAATTTTAATTTAATTGACCATTACCAAACAGATCAAGCTAGATTGATAGACACCTCTAGTGGAGGAGAAAAATTCATTATCAGTTTAGCCCTAGCCCTTGGGTTGTCGGATCTTGCTAGTAAAAATGTAAAAATTGATTCTTTGTTTATTGATGAAGGCTTTGGCACCTTAGATAAAAACACTTTAGAAACGGTAATTTCTACTTTAGAAACATTGCAATCTCAAGGGAAAATGATCGGCATTATTTCTCATGTAGAAAACTTAAAAGAGCGTATTCCAACTCAAATTCAAATTACAAAAAAGAGTAACGGAATCAGTTTAGTTAATATATCGTAGTAGAACTTGCGATGTAATTGGACAGAATTATGAAACCTTAATCATACTTTGATGGAGGTTTTAATTTGTAAGATTAACTTATTATTTCTATAACTTTTTCATAGTAAAACGATTTATGTTCACTTCTTTGTTATGATTTGACAATTTTTTGAAAAAACTACACCAAATTTTGATTTATAATCAAACTCCTACAGCTACATATGGTTCGTTTTATAAGTAAGTTAATAGAAAGTAAAATTGACATAAAGCCATACTTTTAATTTAAATTAAGACTTAACAACTATTTAATTATCATACACCCAACTTTAACTCATACCACTTGTTGTTCCACTAACCCATAAAATTCAATATAACATCAAAATCTTCAAGAAAAAGTTCAACATTCCTTCCGTTGGGCTCATTAGAGTATATAAAGCTTCCGAGAAATTGAAAGCTTTTAGAGACACCAGAGATATGGCGTTTTTATTATTATTGTAGGCTTACTAAAATTTACGCCTAATTATTGCCCCTCCAAAGATATTACTAAATATAGTAAATTTTTTAAACAAGAAAACGCCTTTCTTTATGAAAGGCGTTTTCCTGTTTAAAAAATAAAAGCAATTTATAACGCAGCTACCTGCTTTGTTAACTTACTTTTTAAATTAGCAGCCTTATTATTGTGAATAATGTTACGCTTAGCTAATCTATCTATCATACTTACAACAGAAGGCAAAAGAGCTTCAGCAGCTTTCTTATCCTCTTCAGAACGTAAATTCTTTAATGCATTACGCATTGTTTTGTGCTGATATCTGTTACGTAAACGGACAGCTTCATTTCTTCTAATTCTCTTTAATGCTGACTTATGATTTGCCATTTTCTTTTCTTAAATTATGTTTTTTAATACTTGGGACGTATCCCGAAATTTACTGTGTAGTCCGTAGGGGAATCGAACCCCTGTTACCAGGATGAAAACCTGGCGTCCTAACCCCTAGACGAACGGACCATTACTTTTGCCTAATTAGCGGATGCAAAAATACAATTATTTTTTATTATTCCAACATCTAAATATTATTTTTTTTACTTTTAATACGCCTTTGCAAATAACACCCTTCTAGACGATGGTTTTCCTGTCACCATACACACTCCTTTTTCTTCTTCTGTATTAATTGGAATACAGCGTATTGTGGCTTTTGTTTCGTCTTTAACTTTGTTTTCTGTTACAATTGTTCCATCCCAATGCGCGGAAATAAAACCTCCTTTTTTCTCCAATATTTCTTTAAATTCTTCATAAGAATTCACTTCTGTAATATGATTTTTTCTATAATTTAAAGCTTTTTCATGAATATTTTTTTGAATATCTTCCATTAAAAACTGAATTTTAGCAATCAGATCTTCAGCCGCTACAGTCTCTTTTTCAAAAGTATCCCTGCGCGCCACTTCAAAAGTGTTATTCTCCATATCCCTTTTTCCAATAGCCAAACGTACAGGAACTCCTTTTAATTCATACTCATTAAATTTAAACCCTGGTTTATGCGTGTCTCTATTGTCATATTTTACAGAAATACCTAAAGAACGCAATTCTTTTACGATAGGCTCAACACGTTGAGAAATAACTTCTAATTGTTCTTCTCCCTTATATATCGGAACAATTACCACCTGTATTGGCGCCAATTTAGGAGGTAACACTAAGCCATTATCATCACTATGTGTCATAATTAAGGCCCCCATTAATCGTGTAGACACACCCCAAGAAGTAGCCCATACATGTTCTTTCTTACCTTCTTTCGTTGCAAATTTGACATCAAATGCTTTTGCGAAATTTTGCCCTAAAAAGTGAGACGTACCAGCTTGTAACGCTTTCCCATCTTGCATTAATGCTTCTATACAATAGGTTTCTACCGCACCAGCAAAACGCTCGCTTTCTGTTTTCACCCCTTTAATGACAGGAACTGCCATAAAATTTTCGGCAAAATCAGCATACACATGCATCATTTGCTCTGCTTCCGCTATAGCCTCTTTCTCAGTTGCATGTGCCGTATGTCCTTCTTGCCATAAAAATTCTGCTGTGCGCAAGAATAAACGTGTACGCATTTCCCAACGTACTACATTAGCCCATTGATTTATTAACAACGGTAAATCTCTATAAGATTGTATCCATCTTCTATAAGTATCCCAAATAATAGTTTCAGAAGTAGGCCTCACAATGAGCTCTTCCTCTAATTTAGCCTCTGGATCCACAATAATACCACTACCATCTTCAGCATTTTTAAGCCTATAATGGGTAACTACAGCACATTCTTTAGCAAAACCTTCTACATGGCTTGCTTCTTTACTTAAATATGATTTTGGAATAAATAAAGGAAAATAGGCATTCTCATGACCGGTTTCTTTAAACATTTTATCCAGTGCTGCTTGCATTTTTTCCCAAATAGCATATCCGTACGGTTTTATAACCATACAACCTCTAACTCCCGAGTTTTCAGCTAAGTCCGCTTTTACTACAAGTTCGTTATACCATTTGGAATAATCTTCTTCTCTTTTTGTTAAGTTTTTACCCATTACCTACAGTTTGGCACAAATATTGCCTTTAATATCTAAAAAATAGTTCGGTAAAACTAACTATTTTTACATTGTCCAACAATTAAATTTATAGCGATGATACATTCTACTCCATACCAAAAAATAAAAGTGACATCCTTATTTGCAATTATAGGCTTACTATTAACTGCTTGCGGGTCTTACCTAGAGGCTTCTTATTATGATAATGATGGCATTTACAGCCAAAACAACAGACAAGCAGCAATTGAAGAAGCTCCTGAAACAAACGAGAATACCTATTCTAAATACTTTGGAAACAAAGCAAATGAATATGGTGAAATCCTAGATAATGAAGTTTTTACAGATATAGATAGCTATTATAGTGAACAACCACATGATAATACTGCTGTTGCTAATACTGATTATTTTAATCAAAATAATAACTACAACGGAAATTCAGGTTGGGGTGAAAACCCAACAAATGTTAATATAAACATACGTGATAACTGGGGTTGGGGCGGTTATGGATGGAATGACCCTTGGATGAACAACGGCTTTTACGGAAGACGTGGATTTGGATGGAATAACTCTTGGAGATTTAATAACGCCTGGGGCTGGGGTGGTCATGGTTGGAACAGCCCTTGGGGATTTAACAACGCCTGGGGTGGTTATTACAATTCTTTCTATTGCCCTCCTTTTTATAACAACTATGGACGCAGAGGCTATGCTTATAATTATGGAAGACGTGGTTACTACAATGGAAACAGAGGAATATATGCTAGAAACACCGCATTAAGAGGAACCACTTCTAGATACAGAACAAACAACGGTAGATATACAACATCTAGAAACACCAACACACATAAAACTTCTAAAGGCTCCGTAGGTGTAGATAGAAATACTAATTACAGAACAAGCAGAAACACAAGAACAGCACCTATATACAATAGAAGCTCTAGAAGCACACAAAATTACAGAAGTAACACACCAAGAACACGTACCTACCGAAATGGAACTTCAACTAATAGAACATATCGTTCTACACCATCTAGAAGTTCTAACAGCAGAAGTAATTCTACAACTAGAAGCTCTGGGAAAACCTTCAGAAGTTCTGGCAGTAGTTCTAGAGGTTCATCTGGAAGCTATCGAAGTTCTGGCAGCAGCTCTAGGAGTAGTGGCTCTTCATCTAGATCCAGTGGTAGACGATAATAAATAATAGAATAACAAACTTCTTAAATTTAACGGCAATGAAAAATTACTATACGTTTATGTTAGCTTTATTTTCATGTGCCATTAGTAATGCGCAAAATATTATAGATGTGTTACACTATGGCAATGAAAATTTACAAGGAACAGCACGCTACCAAGCACTTAGTGGTGCCTTTGGAGCACTGGGAGGAGATTTGTCTGCTATAAACGTTAACCCAGCAGGTACTGCTGTTTTTAATAGTAGCCAGTTTACAATCTCTGGCACTAACTACAATCATAATAATGATGCTAGTTACAGAAACAGGACAATAAATACCAATTTAAATTCTTTAAAAATTAACCAAGCAGGTAGTGTTTTAGTTCTTAAATCTGCTGACAGTGATAACAGTTGGCAAAAAATTGCATTAGCTTTTAACTATGACTTAGCTACAAATTTTAACAATAGATTTTCTTTAGCTGGTTCCACAGACCAAGGTGTTGACACCTATTTTCTAAATAAAGCAGGAGGCATACCGTTAATTAACTTACAGACGCCAACAGGTTCATTTGTAGAACAAAACTACTTAAACATTGGATTACAAGAGAACGGTTTTGCTTTACAGCAAGCTTACCTTGGGTATCAAGCATCACTATTTGAACCAGAATTTGATACAGAGCAAAATGATGTTTATAACTCAAATGCTGGTTATAATAATGTAAACCAAAACTTTACGCAAACCTCTTCTGGATACAATAGTAAATTTATATTAAATGCAAGTGGACAGTATGAAGATAATTTATATTTAGGTGCTTCTTTAAATTTCCACGCAGTTGATTACATAAAAATCACCCAACTTAGAGAAAGAGGTTTTGAAGATGATTCTCCAATACAATACATTAATTTTGATAATTTACTATACACAAATGGAGGTGCTTTTTCTTTTAGCTTAGGAGCTATTACTAAATTAAATGATAATATTAGGATTGGAGGCAGCTACCAATCTCCAACGTGGTATTTTTTAACTGATGAAACATCGCAACGTATTAATTCTAATTTAGCCGATGAAAATATACGTTTTATAAACTTCGATATAGTAAATGTTTTTTAAGACTATACCATTCAAATACCAAGCAAATTAACTGGTAGTTTAGCGGTTGTGTTTGGAAAAGATGGGCTTTTAAGTTTTGATTACAGCTACCAAGATATGTCTAAAGCACAATTAAAACCTACGAATAATCCTGACTTTCAATCAGAAAATCAAATCATAACAAATGAACTGGCTTCAGTTTCTAGTTTTAGAGTGGGTGGAGAATACAGAATCAAACAAGTAAGCTTACGAGCTGGTTATCGTTTTGAACAAAGTCCTTATAAAAACGCTATAACAATTGGTGATTTAGTAGGATACTCTGCTGGTATAGGGTTTAATTTTGGCCCTAGTAAGTTAGATTTAGCCATGAATAGAACAAACCAAGATGTAATCGAGGGGTTGTTTGATAGTGGCATTACAAGTCCAGCATTTACAAACAACATAAACACAAATGTAACTCTTAGTTACACCAGAAATTTTTAAGGGATATATTGCAAAAAAAAGACTAGTATTATACGATGCTACTAAAAAAGTAGTTAAAATTTAGAGATCTAAATTTTAACTAAGGAGATTTCACTGTTTATAAGTGGAATCTCTTTCTTGATTTTAGAGTTTTTTTGGAATAAATTTTAGCCCTAAAAAAGCTTATATTCCTTTATATTGGCTTTAAAAACCTATTTAATAGTTCTTTCTTCTTGCTTTCAATTAGTTTAATTTCAAAATTCTTTTAAGGTTTACCGCAAAAATGGTTAAAGCTCCTTGCATTTCCATATTTTAAATACCACAAGAAATAGCTCTTCCATAGCCATACACATTTTTTAACTCTCCATTTTAGCTTCTATTTTATAGCGATGTTTTGATTTTTCTTTAAAGTATTCTGATTTTTCAAAATCAATTTGTTCT
>ENA-ORXM01002293-ORXM01002293.1-marine-metagenome-genome-assembly--contig:-NODE-2293-length-22894-cov-4.578385_pt1 | contig 22894 bp, 37 predicted proteins | sample MGYA00237867_ERZ511480 | MGnify/ENA primary metagenome ERZ511480 (study PRJEB26309, sample SAMN06266103) | marine metagenome | isolation source: Algal blade | place: United Kingdom:Sidmouth, United...
ACCCATTAAAATTTCATCCCTTTCAGCTTCCCAAATAGCGCCCCGTTGCCTGAATAATTCGCCGCCCTCTTTGTGGCTTCGTCCTGTTATTTTAAATCCTTTACCGTCTGACTTTCTAGTCTGTTCCATGTGAGGGTTAAGACCGTCTTCTAAGCTATTGACCTGCTGCTTATATTGAGTAAATAAAGTTATCATTGAAGCAATCGCAAGTCCTGCCAATACTAAACCGACTACCGGTATTCCGGAAGTTGATTCTATTATTTGAGCTATAGCAGTAACCAGGGCAGAAGCCTGGGCAATTTCATCAAAAATTAACTGCTGTTCTAGTTGTTTCTTTTTTAGTTCTGTCTTTTCCTCTTCAGCGTCAGCAACTAAAGCGTTTTGATCTGCTAAATTGTCTTTTAAAGCGTCATAGTCATTCGCATAGCCTGCAATCTTTAGCTGTAATTCCCTGTCTAGTGCTGATTCTGTAGCGTCAACCCTTTCTTTTAAACTGTCGATCAATTCGTCCTGGGCTTCAATTTGAGAGGCTGTATTTGCAAGTACACCGGCTTGGATAGAACTAAAGACTTGATTAATTGCCCCTGACAACTGTTGTACATCTTCATCAGACAGTCCAAGATCTTCAGATATAAATTTCTGTATTTGGTCCCTGAATGTTAATACAAATGCTTCGCCTTCAGCTTCTCCTATTTGTTTACCTAAATTCAATTCAGGTAGATCTGTATCACCTTCCAACAATGCAGGCGCTTGAATTTCTAAAGGGTCAATATCAACTGCATTTAGCCTTTCTATTGTCTGCCTGTATTGCGCTTCTATTTGATCTGATAATATTTCAAATCCTTCTGTAATAACTCCTGTTGGTCTTCCAGCTGCTTCTGCTACTGCTATTAACTGCTGTTCGGCTGTAAGTAGATCAGCTAAGGCTTTTTGTCTAAACTGTTCGGCCCTGTCAGCGTCACTTGAATTTGTACTTATAACTTCATTTACTTGGTCCTGGAAAGTTTTGAGCTGATCATCAAAAGCTTTGTTGAGCGCTTCCACTCTTTTTAATTCCTCTTCCTGGGCCTTCTGCCTGTCTGCTGCTGCCTTTTGTTCTGCTGCTGCTGCTTGCTGCACTACAGTATTTAGATTATTCTTTAATCTTGTTGTTTGTTGTGTTGCGCTTGCTTCAGCCCTAATACCCTGCGCTATTAATTGTTGTAACTCTTTATTATCTTCTCTTGATGTATCATTTAAAGAGTTTTCAAGCTCCTTTAGTTTTATTCTATCTGCTAATAAATCAACTTCTAATTGGCCTCTTTCTTCAATTGCAGCAATTGCTTCTTTAGCTGCCTTTTCTCTTTCTGCGTCAGTCTTTAATTGATCTTGAGCTGTTTGTTGCCCTTTCTTTGCAATCAAGTTTAGTTCTTCTCTCCTAACTATAGCCTTATTTTCATCGGCTTCTATTTTCTTATTCAGCTTGTCAATTTCCGAACCGGCTGCTAAACTTTCTTTTACAAATTCCCCAGCATTTTCAGCCGTATCAAATAGTCCTGTTATTATTTTGCGTGCCCCTTCTATTGGATTGATCAGAAAATTAACTACCCCTGTAGCAAAGCTTTTTAATGTTTCTAAAGGATTGGAAAAGGCATCAAATAAAGAGCCTCCAAGGTCCTGTACTATGCCAATTGTTCTTTGAAATAATGCTGATAGAGGTCTAGTTACTGATGTAACAGCATCCATACCGCGCTGTGTACTTGACAAAAAGGTTACTAAAGCTCCAAAAGCTACTACAATAGCTCCAATACCCGTAGATATTAAAGCTAATCTGAATAGTTTAGTAGCTTTTGTTAAGCCTGAAGTTCCAACGGTCGCGGCCCTGGCAGCGTCCCTTGAAGCTAGAAGGCTGGTCTTATAGCCGTCAATCCTTCCTTTTATATCATTGATTGATACTCCGAATATCTTAGTATTTTTTGCTGATTCTAAAAAAGATCCTGCAGCTTCATTGTTGGTATCAGTTAGTTTCTTGTTTTCCTGTTCTAATTTAGAAACGTCTTTGACCAGGTCTTCAACTTCACCTTCTAATTCTTTGGCTCCTTCGCCTATCTTATCAAAAGGGTCTTCACCTTTTAATTTATCAAATTTCTTTTCAAGCTCTTCAAGTCTATTAATAAACTGATCAAAGCCCTGAAGGTCATCCGTAAATCTAAACCCGTATTCTATTTCATCCATTACTTCTGTTTTTTACTTGCTACCTTTGCTGCATGGACTTCATTTGCTTCTTTTATCCAATCTTTAAATATTATAACATCAGCTTTTACTACAGTATCATAATTAAAGGGTAGATATTCACATATAATTATTATCGCTTGTTTAATCTGCTTATCTAATTCCTTTTCATGATTCCATTTTTTGCCGTTCAGGTTATTTATACTGAAGGCTCCAAATCTTTCAATGTCTTTTCCAGGTCCCGCCTCTTCTGTTGAAGGTCTTTTAGGCTTTGGTTCCGCTGCTTGTACGCGCTGATAAATCCTGGTGTAATAGTCAGCGCTAGCTCTAAAAAATCCTGTTCATTTAATCCCTCCTTATTCCAATCATCAATCTTAGCATTTGCATAGTCTTTATTCCAATTGGTTAGATCCTCTTCAGGCCTTACTATGAAAAGGGTACACATAATAAAAGCCATTGAATACCTGTCCTTGGCTGTTGACTTTATACCCTCTAAAATTGCACTATTATTCATTAACATTTTTTTGACCTTCAGCGCTGCAGGTATGTCCTCAAATGCTATGTCTTCATTTTGTTTTATTGCTTTTACTAATTGTTTGAAGCTGGTCCCCATACCTAAAGCGCCCCCCATCTTTTCCATTTGCCCAAACCTGTAAATGCCTACAGCTTCTTCAGGGCTTCGAATAATAAACCGTTTACCGTTGGCTTTGAATTCACTTAATAATATGCCCTGGTCATTCCTGGGCAGGTCTTTAATTTTATTCATTTAATTACCTTTGTTAAAATGTGCGCTAAGAATATTGTTAAAACTATACAGGCAAAATGTCCCTGTAAGCTGTATTGTTTTGCTAATGGAAAATATATAGCCATGAAAAAACCTGCATGACATTCAGCGCAAAGATAGCCCCAGGCTAAAACGGCCTTTTGTAAATAGTTAGGGGTCCAACTTTGAATAGCGTCATACTTTCCAAAACTTGCTATCTTATTTGAGACATTAGGCATAAAAGAAAATATACCTTTTGCATCAGTTAAAGGTCCACAATAAAGATAGGCCCAAATTGAAATAACAAATATGTCTATTATACTACCTTGCATATTATCGGTTCTTGGTCAGGGTCAGGAGCGCAAATTTCAGCATCAATACACCCTTCCGGAATTTTAATAGTTACCGGAAAATCTAAAGCAAAAAATTGATAAGGATAAATAAGCTTATCTTTTAATTTGCTGTAGTAACTATATTTTGAAAATATCTTATAATCGTTTTTTCTAATATTTGGTAAACCTATTTCTACAGATCCGTTATTATACGGCGGTCCTAGTTTACATTTTCCTATAATACCTGATGTCATTATACAGGCTATAATTGCAGAACAGTCGCCACAAATTGCAACCCCTAACTTTCTAAGATTAACCCAGCCCACTAAAGTAAGCGTACCGGTCCAAACATAGGTTTTACCTTTTGCACCTTCGCAGCCCCTAGGCCTAAGATCTGAGCCCTCAAAGTAAAAGATTGAATTACATTGACCGGGTATAATAGGGCTATAGCCTGAATTATTTAAACATGTAGCTGTTGCATTACAGGTTACAGGAAAAGTTATTTTCTTAGTAACTCCATTATCTAATACTTCAGTTTTACTTACAACCTGGACCAGGCCCCCGTAATTTTCAACAAAAGGAAAATCTTTTATAATTGGTTCTAAGCATTTTACTACTTGGTTCATCATAGCCCTAATAGTTTATTATATAATTCTAAATTTGCCTGTCTTACTATATCCAGCTCTTCAGCAGACGGCCTTAATATATTGCCCCATTTTTCTATAAATGAAGTTAGCTTCGCTTCGTCCGTATCATTGTCAGCCCTTAGTACAAATACTATTTCATTTTCGTCTTCTGATTCTAAAACGGGCTTTATGTTTCTCCATAAGTTACCTGTTACTGTAAAATCAACTATTCCATTTCTTGCGTTTTCAAATTCCAACTCTTTAACAGCCTGGTATGAATCTTCATAAGCTGCAAAATCTTCATCTTCGTAGTTCTTACCTGTTGTCTGAATACGTAAAGCCATAAGGGCCTTGAGATCAACTAATATTCTTAATCTTGTATTGGTCCGCTCTTCTAAAAACCTTTGTTTCCTAGCTTTTAGTTCGTTTATATATTCGCGTATGTTTGAAAAGTTAGGCATTTAATTTTATTAATTGGCCTTCCTCACAGCAACCTGAAGGATTAAATCTTTCAGCTAAAAATGAAAACACACCTGTTGAAAAACATTTACCACCGTCCGGGGCTGATGTGAAATTAAAATCTTTTAATGTCGTTATTTCTCCTGTCTCAGTATCACACATAGTAATATTGCTATGCGCTCTGATCAAAGTAAATACCGGCAGCCATACGTCAGGAATTTCACAAACAGTAAAAGCGCATCTTTGCGACTGATTATAAGTCTTTAAAATACTATTCCCGTTTATATCTGTCTTAACCGTTTCTTCAGCCGTAACATTAGGGTAATCAAAGGAGCCGTCAAGATAAACAGACTGCTCAAATCCTGTTTGGTATTTGATACCTCCTATATTACATTTATGTGACCATTTTAATAAGATCATTTCTGTAGTGCTTCTTTTAATAATTTAATTTGCTCTTCCTTTACTTCGTCACTAGATCCGATATAAGCAGGCATTTCAAAAAGCTTTTCCCATTCGCTACCACGCTGACAAAATACCGTTAGGATAGACATGTGCATCATAGCGTCATAATTACGGCCCTTTCTTAAAGTCATAAAAGGCGCTGTTTTGTGCTGGACCTTAAAGCCAAAATCAATTAATACCTCTGTTAGATAATTATTTTTCTGTTCCATTTTTATACTTCATTTATTTCATAAGTTCCACAGGGATCTTCAGGGTCAAAGGTTATTAAATAAAAAACTGTTTGTATTCCATCCATGCAGTCAGTCCTTAGTTTTCTTTGAACCGCAACTGACCCTGTTTCATTACTTGGTATTTGAGCTGTTGACCCTACTACTGTTTGACCGCCCTGGTCAGGTATTGCAAAGCAAATAGCTTCATATACTTTTTTACTTGTTACCGTATCGCAGGCTTCAACTGTAAAAACCGCTTCACCTGGAGGGCCTTCGCAAGTAAAATTATTGACCAAATTTATAGATGTTATTATTGAGACAGGCTCCTGTATCACCTGCTGAACTTGCATAGTTATTAAAGCTGTTGTACCTCCACATGGATAAACAAAAGTTTTATCTATCGTAAAGGTCAAAGGAAAAGCAGCTGCAGGAATCGCTAGTGTTGATGCTGTATTTATCGTAGTTGTTAAAAAGAAAGCATTTCCGTTGCTACCTTCTAAAGTATAAGTACAATTTAAAGCTAAAGCCCCGTTTAAAACTATAGCATTAACAAAGTTTACAGCAGAAAATGCAAAGCCAAAAGTTGTAGGGCTATTCTGTAGCAATAAAATTGTAGGGACATTAGCAATATATATGCTGTCTATTTCGTCACAACAGTCCGGCGTTTTTTCGCAGCCTGTTATTTTTAATTTACCTACTTCAAAGCCACAAAATTGGCAGATGTCTAATACTTCTGAATAGCATTTTTCATCTCCGCAAGTGATCACTAATTCATGTTTTCCCGTTGGTAGTCCGTCAGGAAAATAAACGTTTTGAGCCTCTAAAATATATTCATTAGTCAAAGGGTCAAAGTAATAATCAAATAGGGTAGGGTCCAGGACAGTAACAGCGCCTGTTAAAATGTTTATTAATTCAATAGTGCAGTCATTCCCAGGTACTGTTATCTGAAAGTTCAAACTACAATCTGAAGTCTTAATACCAAAACGACTATCACAGCAGCTTTGAAACCTATTTTGTTTCTGCTGATCACTATAAAAAGGCACTATCTGCCCTGTATTTTTTGCTTGTTTCAATTTGCTGTAGTTAAAAATGTTCTAAAAGCAATTTCAAATCCATCAGGAGGCAAAGGCTGAAAAGTAAAAGCATTCATCCCAAATTTTTGACCTGCCCTGGCATACTGTGTTACTGTCATAGTTGACTTTGTTCCTGATCTTCTAAAGACTAAAGTATTGGCGTACAATATCGAATTACAATAGCCGTCTTTTATCTTCAGATTCGCCGTATAAACCATGTGCATTAACAGCATTTTAATTGATCATGAATAATAGTAAGCTCTAAACATTGCGCTTTTGCTGAATAGGAAGCGCTTACAACTTCACCCCAGCCTAAATTTGTCTTTACTAAGTCTTTAGGGTTAAAGTTTTTCAGATCTTCACAGCAAAAGTCTGTTATTATTATAGGCTCCTGTAGCTTTGTTTTCTTTGCTGATTCTGCACAAATATCCTCACCACAAATACAGACATCATATTGAAAGCGGTCATGTAACCAATAACACTTTTGAAGTTCTGTAAAGCTTAGATGATTATTATTGTCATCTACATAAAGGCTTCCATTAAACTCAATTGCATTGATCAATACAAAGCCGTCATAATCGATAACATCATTCGATACAGCGCCCGTATCAGGATCCTCAAAAGAATTTGCTAGGATATAATTTATATCTGTTGTTATGCAATCAACATCATAGTCTTGTTTTTCTCCTAATTCTGTACAACCTGATTTATATTCTATGTCTTCACCTTCAAAATAGTCAGATACTTCGTCCATCCAATTAAACTGCTCAAATTGTGGAAAATTTGAAGCGCTGTAGCTGTATTTATTAGGCAGGCAATGACCGTAATTAACTGTCAGGTCCAGGCCTTGATTTTTAATTGACTCAAAGTAACTGACATGCTCTATCCGTAATTTACCGTCAACTATTTCAAATCTTATATTGAACATTGCAAAATAATTACACATCAATGATTCGAGGTCCTTTACGCATCTAGTAGCATTTGCAAAAGCTGAAGGGTTTATTACGTCAGACTTCGCATATAAAACTAAATTCTGTAAATTTTCAGCAGCGCAATCATAGGCTGTATTTTGCGGAGCGTCCCCAATAGGATTGATATTGAAAAAGTCTGAACATATTTCAAGATCACATTCAACAGCCCAAAGATTAATTACATCTTCAAACGTCATTCCATTATCAAAATCCTGCTGTCCTATTACCTCCCAAAAGTTTCTAACTTCGTCGTCATCCTGATAAAGACTTACTACTGCAACAGCTACAGGTCTGACATAAGTACTGCCCTCTAAGATCCAATTCCCTGGAGGCACGCCCGGCCCGTTATACTCTTCACGTGCCCAGCAACTTTGTTTAATATTAAAGTCAGCACTCGCTACATGGCTTATCAATGTCCAGCCATTAGCAGGATTAGTTAAACAGCTATCTTCAGGATCTAAATAGTTACCTGTAGAACATTGAGGGCCTGCACAATTACAGCAGACTTCAACTATTTCACCTATTAAAGAGTTTATTGTAACGGTGTTAACTATATCGCAAATGTTTTTTTCTTCTGTCCAGCTTTGCAAAAAGCAACTATATTCATCTTCTGAAGTCGGCTGTATTATTACGTCACAATTATCTTCATCAAAATTACCTTTATTGAGATTCAAATAGCTTGTAATGCAGTCGGTCCAAACCCCGTCACACTTAGATTGAAGGTTAACAGGTATTTTATCGCAGCGGTCACAGCTGTTATTAAGATCAATAAAAGGCTTTGCATTATCGCCGCAAAAATTAAGATCCATTTCTAACGAATAGGTATAGTATCCCCATTTGGCATCAGGCTCCCAATTTAACCGGAAGTCATCATTGACGGGGTCAAGCTGTTCAAAGCCTGACCCTACGTCTGTTAAAAATCGAAACCTATTCGAAAGCATCTATACTAATTTCTTTATTTTTTGCATGTCAACCTTTTCTACTACTTCAGCAGCTTTTTCTGTCTTAGTGTTAAGCTTATTTACAAATGAAATAATCTCTTCGGCTTCATTGAGCGCCGTATCTAACGGTACTGTCTTTTCATTTACCTGATAAGTACCTGAAGAGCTGACAGCCCAGGGGTAATATCTTCTGCTCAAATGAGTCTGAGTTATCTGACCTCTTAGCTGTAATTCAGCCGCTTCTTTTTGGGCTTTCATTTGCTTGTTTTGCATTATCTGCTGTTGTTTTTCTTTACTATTCATTATTTGCGTTTTACGTTATATAATCCATTCTTTAAAAGCTTCTACAATTTCAATTGCCTTAGCTTCGTCTTTTATAAATATTGATTCTAAATTTTCGCCGTTACTATCACAAATGATAACGTTGTAGTGATCTATCCTGTGAACCTGGTCTTCAAATTGCACTTTATAGCTTCTAAACTTTGCCCTGATTCCGTTAACTTCGCTGATAGTAAAGAAAGATTTATTAAAATACTTTTCCTTAAACATGTCCTTAACCCTCAAAGACTCATCTTCATTGTAGCTAATTTCATACTTTTCAGCGAAGCCCGTTTCTAATAATGAAAGGCCGTATTTGCCAAATGTTATTGAGCCTTTTGGCTTTCCAATAAATTCTACAGCTACAGTATTGCTTGGTATGTATTCAATTACTTTCATTAGCGAATTTATATTTACTATCTGCAAGAAAACCTTTAGTTTTTAAAAAACTTTCCCAGCTATTTTTAACTGCGATATCTGAATCAGGCATTATTTCAGATACTATTCTTTTGGCACTTATATTATTATTTTCATCTTCAGCCTTATGCTCCAACCATTTTGCTGCAGCTAAATAAGTTATTTTTGCTTTCAATATTTTCTGCTTACAGCTTGACCTATTTCTTTTTAAGCGCCTTAGTTTAACTAATGCCCTTTTTTGCAATTGCACACAATGTTTAATAATCATTAATTATATTCGTTTAATGTTCGGCCTCTTTTAATAAGCGTTTCTGCAACACCGTCACTAATCCAATTTATTGTACTCCTGCAGTTATAACCATGTCCATCAATAAAAATGTCGTTACCGTCTTTCTTGCCCTGCCAATCTAGGTCCTGGTCCCATCTTTCTGCAAATTCCCTAGTATAAATATTGTTAGATCTATCCCTGCAAAAGTCTGTTGATGTATCCTTTACCGTATGAGCCCAAATGAAATAGTTATAACCTAATTGGTCAGCTATTTCTAATTGTACCGTCCTGTCATAAGTAGCAAATACATCATTTGTCTGCTGCTTAAATCTTGCTTCAACTATCCCGTTGGTCTTTCCAAAAAATTTATTCTCAAAGTTCTTTACAAAAGTCGCCCGGTCCTGTTTTCCTGAAATACCTTTATTGAATTCCCTTACAATTTGTCCTGCTATCTTGTTATCATTTGCTACCTGATCAAGCCAACTGTTTTTTATTGGTATTTTCTTATCATGGTCCCAGCCTATATTTAGATAAACTTTATTTTCTGCAGACTTTGCCGCTTTCTTGACTATCCTTTTTTCAGATTGAGTATCAAAGTATTTCTTATTAAAAGTTATTAGCCTGGATACTCCTTTTATAATCCTTTCAACTATTTCTTTTCCAAAGGACCCGTTAAAAGCGTCAACTAATTTTCTGACTTTCTTTTGCTGAGTTATGTTATAAGTTGAAAAGGTCAGCTTTCCTTCGTCATCAACTCTAAAGTCAAATACTAATTTCAAAAGGTCATTGAAAAAATCCCTTTGAGCCCTTGCAATGAGTTTAAAAAGTTTACGCTCTTCAGCATTGACAAAGTCTAACCTTTCATTTTGTATTTGTCTAGTTGTCATTATTTACATCCTCTTCTATTTCGTCAATTGGTGTAATACTACCTTTAAATTCATTCGTCTTTGCCTGTACTAATTCTTTCTGTTTCTCAATTGTCAGGTCAGAAAAATGTACCTTCTTTATCTGCCCCTTATTTAAGTCATAAGTTATTTCCTTAACTATCCTGTCAAAGTTTTCATATAAAACCCTGTCGTCGTCATCCTGGGACCTGTCAGTTAAAATAAATGCAATCTCTTCAATTGACTTATCAGCAAAAGGCTTAAAGCAATCAAAGGCTTTAATTTCAGATAGCACTACAGGGTCATTCTGAAAGACTTTACCTGTTACCCTATAGCCTAATTCCTGTAAAGTCTTAGCGTCGATACCGGCTTCTTTTGCAGCTCTATAGTCTTGTATTCTAGTAGCTGTATCTTTTAACCTGAAGTCCCTACCAAATTTGTGATCAACTTCTAATCCCGTTTCTTTTCCAAGGTATTGAGCGCAAATTCTTATTCCCGTACAGTAAGCCTCAGATATTAAAACGCCAAATTCCCAAAGGGCATCATATACATTTTCGTTAAGCTGTACGACTTCTGTAGCTGTCTTTCCAAATACAGGATTTTGCAGGACCTGGGTATTAAATACCGCCTGCTCTACTAGTGCTAATTCTTTATAAAGCTGATCAGATAGAAATTGTGGTGTTTCTGTTGGTAGTCTGATATATGTTGCAAATGTTTCTAGCGGTACAGGCGTCACGTTATCCCCTTCAGGTAATTGTACTGATATAATTTCCTGGTCAGTCATGTGCCATTTTTGACCGGATCCTTTACAGGCTTGACAGTCTATTTTTGTATCTTCATAACAACCGCCTGCACATGGCCCATGATCTGTATGTACATAATCGCAGGGCTGACCGTAAGTCATTTTCTGTAGAAAGGTATGCTTTGCCTTTGTAATATCTAAGAAAGATTTATCTCTTATAATATCCAAAAGTATGCCCCTTGCTTTTTGTAATGGTGTAACAAACGTTTCCCCTTTGGTTAACAGGTCAGGTATATTGCCTGTTCTAATCCCTGGGAATTCCTTTGACCCGTTTTCAAAAAACCTTAGTTGAAAGTGACGGCCTGCTGTTTTGTTTTCTGTCTTGTAAAGGACCGTATTGATATTATCACCGCTTACTTCAGGTAGTTCTTTTTCTTTGTACTCTTCGGCTTGTATAACCCAGCCTGCAGCGTATATGTAGTATATTTTTAGCTCAGTTTCTTTTTCTTCAGGGGCTTTTTCGTATTTGGTTTTCTTTTTCTCTTTTTGCTCTTGTATATGCTTATCGTATAATTCAGGTTTTTTATTCCAATAGCCGGTTAATAGCCCCGTTTCCTGTTCAGTTTCTTTTTGGTGTTCTACTATTAGCCAATTGACAACCCCGTTAACTTCACTGTAGTTTTTAGCCTGCTTAGAACTAACCTCAAAAGGATAAAATTGAAAATCTTTTATATCTCCAAAACTATCAGTTATTTTTTTACGCTCAAATAACATCCAAGCATTAGGGTCATTGAAATAGTAATATCTTAGCCTTTGATGTATGTAATTTTCAAAAGACTTTTTGCCCTTGAAATGTTTAGTCTTATTATTGATTCTTTTTAGTACAACTTCGTCTGTATGACATATACTTTTTTTGACGTTATCAGATCTGTCAGCTTTTTTATATACTGATTCAATCTGTCCTGCAATAAAAGGCGTATAGGAATTAGTAAGCTTGACCCGGCTTTCTTTTTGTTTCTCTGATTCTGTACGGTAACAAACAACAAATTCCCTTTGGTCCAGGCCTGTATTGATCTGGTGGGCAAATTTAGCAACCTTACAGACCCGTTCATAGTGTTTATGTTCACCGTCTTTGCTGATGTTATCTAGTAATATGTCTTGTAACTCTTCTTTAATCATTAGTTATGAATTAAACCGTAACCTCTTTTTCTTTTACCGGTAAGTTGTTTAAAAATGTACCTTGACGCGTCTATTAAATGGTTCCATTTATCTATTGGTATTGAAGCTTTCTTATCATTCCAAACGTAATTATTAAGCTCCTTTTTTAGATCAGGGGACAACCCACAAACGACAATTTCATAATCCTGCATTGATCTAATCCCATTTATTACAGAATCAGGACCTTTGACGGCATCTTTAATATTAATCTTTGCCTTTCTTAAAGCGTCTGTAGTCCTTTTTTCATGATCAGCAACTACTAAGTCTTTAGCTTTATCTAATCGTGCCTTGACCGCCTGTATTGTCTCTTCTGTTCCCTGTTCTGTCTTGTATAACTTTTGCTCTATGTAGATAATTTTCCTTTTTTGATCAACTGCTAGTTTTACCATTGCATTAGGGTCCGGAAAGAACCCATAATCAAGACCATAGCCATAAGGTAAAGAAGTATCCATATTGCCAATAGTCCAGGTAGGGAAAATAACCCCTTCAGCTTTTTCTAACCAGCCGCCTATGTAATTGTAATAGTAGTGTGACTTGTGTTTGTCTTCGTCAGACATTTCAAAAGTCTTTTTCTTAAAGGCCTCCGCTTTTGCTTTCCAATCTTCAGATAAATACTTCTCGCCAATATGGTAGGTAGTATGTATATGCTCCACGTTATCCATATCTGAGACAGTAACATTAAAGCCCTGTACTTCTATTTGTTTAGACTTTGGGGCTATGAATTTGGAATATATAAAATGTTCCCTGGTCGTTGGATTTTGTATCCATATAACCCGGTTCTTAGCTTCTATTGTTCTTATGGAGTCGTCTATAATGTCAAACTTCTTTTCGTCATTAAAATCTTCGCCCTCTTCAACTACAAAAATGTTAATTCCTGCTAATGATTTAAGATTAGCAGTCTGATCTTTTGAATTCACTTTAATACCTGAAAAAAGTATAAATGATCCTGTATGTATGTTAGTCGCTTTGCTGTTTGATATTTTGAAATGATCACTTACTCCATGCCTTTCGATAACCTCTTCAAAATGGGGCAAAATTGATTTATTAGCTGAAGTCATCGTATATCTAGTAAACAATACGCCTGTATTCTCTTTGTAAGTTTCTGACATTACAAATTCATGTACATTACTTGACTTTAAAGAACCCCGGCCTCCTGTAATAAGTGTATATCTCTTATTTGTGGAATAAAGAGGCTTGAAAATATCATGTACTTTATATGGCTGTTCAACTATCTTCATTTTCGAATGTAGGTACAGGAAATATTAATTTTTCTCCTTTGCTTGTATGGTCAACCTTTTGCCCTAGTGCTTCCTTCTCTTCATTTGAAGCACAAAGTTTATATAGTGCTATCTGAAGAGCTGCAGAATCAGCTTTTAGCCATTTTTTTCGAAGCTTAGTTTTAACATCAACCTTATTTTGGTCAATAGCTTCTTTTATAGCCTGTACTTTATGTAATTCTTTATTATAAAAAGTCTTGCTACTAATTGGCAATAATGAAACAGCCTCTTCAATAGTTATTAGATCTTCGTCCTCAATAACCTGTATAGCCTGCTGTATTAAACCTTCTTTATCGTATGCCATTATCTTATAAACTTTTCAGTCATCCTTTGATATTGGGCTTTTATAGCGAAATATTCCCTTTTATCATTGAAAGATTCTTTATACTCTTCAATAGCTTGTTTAAAACTTATTCGCCTTTCTATTGCCCTATTGATATACCCAAACATTACAGCGTCCTGGGTTCTTGACTTTGATATTTTAGCTATGTCCATTGATTAGATTTAAAGCTTCTTTAGTATTGTTGACTATGTTATAATTAACCCCGTTAGATTCTACTCCTGCTTTGCATTTTAATTCGCCTTCTGTGAGCTTTCTTTTACTTGGGGGTTTAGATCCGTCTTTGATTTCTACTATGTGGGTTTTGCCTTTATAGAAAACTAGAATATCAAAGGCATTTTTTAAGGTGTGAGTATGAACTACAAAAGCCCCAGCCTGTCGAAGGGCTTTGACTATTTCAGCTTGATTAGCGTCTACTTTAGAAGCGTATTTCATAATCGGTTTAAAAATAGGAGCCGGTGCAAACCACAAAAGACCGACCCCTCGAATTAATCTAAACAATTTTTAAATATAAAAGCCTATTAGGGTACAGGGTTACTGATTCCTAATAGGCTATATACAAAAATTGTTAGTCAAATATACTAACTTTTTGTTGATAATAAAAAATACACCTACTGATTAATTTTATGTTGTTTAGTTTTTTGGTGGTTTTATTTCTACTCAATGGGTTACGTCTTTTATTAATTCATTTCTAGGCCCTAGTGCGTAAAAATGGCCGTCATAGTCCAATGACCCAATTTTCCAACCTTGTGTTCTGCTCCAAACTAAAACATCTTCATTTGGCATATTGTCTATTGTTACTCTTATCCACTTCATTGGTGTTTGTTTATTATTTCTAAAAATTCCTTTTCGTAAGAGCAATCTGCTAAATGTTCACCAATTATGCTTCTAATTAAATGACTGGCTTTTACTCCTGTCTTTTTTAAGTAATATTCTAATAACTCTTTTTGAATGCTGTTTAACCTCACTTGCAGCAAATGTTGTTTCTTATCCTCCACCTCTACAAATCTACCTTTGTCCCTTGAGTAGTTTGTTTCGCTTTCAAAGACATCTAATATTTTAAAATTAATTTCTGTTTCTTCTTTATTCATTAGTGTTTGTTTATTATTTCTAATGCTTTTTCTATTCCATCATTAACCCCTGTTGGATAGTTACCAATAGGTTCATTAAAAATCTCTTCCTCTATCTCCTCTACTATCTTATCCAACTTTAAAGCCATTTGTTCTTGGTGGTAAGATTCCAAATAACTAATATACTTTTGCAATTGTATCGCATACGCTCCATAATTACCATCTCCGCAATATTTGGGCTTTTCCATTTCCTTTGCTATTTCTTTACTCATAATCTAATTAGCTGACTTTTTAATAAACTTTTGAATTTCTTTTATTTGCTTATCCGTTAATTCTATGCCTTCATTTTCTGCATGCTTTTTTAATCCGTAAAAACTGTTCGAATTATAAGAACCATTCCAAAACCAAAGGGGCGTATCATTTGAATAGGACCAGCCCCTAGTCAGTACCATGGTAGTGTCCAAAATATTCTTATTGCTAGAATTTAGAACTACATGACCAAATTTATCAGAAGATCCCTGTGGATTAGAATGACAGCTTAAACATTCCTGAATAGTTGGAAGGGTTCTTTTTATCCTATTGGTCATTTGGCCGGTCTTGACATATTCTGCCCAATCTGTATATACTTCTAATGAATTCATATATTTTAATAAGGCGTCTGTTATAATATGGCCGGTAACTTCTGAGCTTTGATAACATACAGCAGCATAGTATTTATATTTGTCCATTTGGGCAGTTTTTACCGTATCTATTTGATGGGCAGTAAATCCAAATTGCGCTGTAGGCTGTAGCTCTTTTTTTACTCCTTTATGTAAGGCTAATTCTTTATGCTTAAAGCCTCTTATTCCTGGGGAATTAATTTTAGGGGCATCAACAGTTATATTTTTTGGTCCATATTTGCAGATCTGCATTCCCTTATCTAACCTGACCACCCCTTCACCGCCTTGGAGTTTATCTGTAGGCATAAAGTTATTACTTCCAACGTGACAGGAAGCGCCCGCGCAGGAGCCGCCACCATAAAGACTTATTGATGAATCAAAAAATAAGTTAGCACCCATTTCCTCTTTACATTCCTGGTTCTTTTCCTGGGCTGATAATGATGTTATTCCTAGTAAAAGGATTATTATTATATTTTTCATGATTTTATTTTTTATTGTTGTCTAATTTGACAGGTTTATTTTTCATTCCGTAATAAGTTCCTAAAAGGCCCCCTGTTGTTGATGCAACGATTATTGGTAAATAAGACCAATTCCAAGTATTCATTAATTCATACATTGATGTTGCTCCTATTGCAATTGATACTAACCAAGACCAATGAACCAAGGCGCCTGAAAACAAAGCTTTTGTGATGTCTCCTTTTGCTATTGCTCTAACGTTTATTGTTCTAAAGCCTATAAATATAATTTGGCTTACAAACATGTAGATTGTTAAATCAGTTATTGTCATTGTTTATTGTTTTCCTGGTCAGCTTGATTGTAAAACCCAATTTGATCTGCTAAAGAAATTTCTTTTTTACCCTTCCTTTCACTTTCAATATAGCCTGCCAACAAACAGCTGTAATTTGCTAGGTCCTGGAGTGTATCGGTTACACTTTCATCTTTTACCAATAATTCCCCTTTTTCTACAAAGGAGCTTATGCGTTTCATTTTATCCATCATTCGAGTCAGAAAGCCCTGTTCTGTTTTAATCCCTAAAACTTCGACAGATTTAAAATTTGCAAATGGATCTTTTGAAGCACCGGTATAATCAGCGTTTTTCTTTTTGCTTATATCTATACATTCATTAAAGAATGCTTCTGAAAATTTAAAGTATTCGTCTTTAGTCATTGTTGTTCTTTATTTTGTGTTTTTAGATCAAGTAATTTGGATCCGGAACCCTTTATGTCGTAACCGGCTTTTTCCATAACTTTCATGGCTTCAACTGTTACTCTCGAACTATCAACAATAGCATTAGCAATGCTTGTTATTGCTTTAGATCTATTTATCTCTATTTGTAATTCTTCTGATGTAATGTCTTCTTGCCCTAATCTCTCTAGTTGTGCAAACAGATGATTATTTAGGTCTGTTATCTTGTTTTTCAATTATGTTTTTGTTTAAATTATTTATCAACAATATCGTTTTCCTTAGTTCATGAGGTATTTTTCTACCACCCTTTTTATTTATTATGGATTGATCTTTGCGATGTATCAGATATAAATTTTCAATATCACAATTAAGGCTATTTCCATCCTTAAATTGCACATTATAACCATCAGGTATTGGTCCATTTATTTTTTCAAATAACCATCTATGAAATAGGACCCAGTTTGCTTTTGCAAGCCTAAAATAGTAGTAAGGATAATTTCCTTGGCTTCTAATGCTCACTGAATATTCTTCTTTTGTGTTATGTGGATCTTCTCCTTTTTTAAATCTGGTCTTCTTTGAATTTTCTATTTTTTCTTTAGACATCCAATCTTTTTGAGGTCTGCCTTTGTTCCAAGATTCTCTACCTTTTTTAAATCTGGATTCATTTTTAAATTTTTCTATGATTTCCTCAGGCACCTTAAGACCTTCTTTTTTCAATACAGTAGATACAAAGCAACCAGATCTACCCAAAATAGTAGCCATTCTTTTAGATGGAATTTTTAAGTAGTTTTCCTTAATGAATTGGACTTGGTACTCTCTGGTCATATTCGTAATTCTTTTTCTAGTATTTTATTTCTTACTATTTCGCTTTGCTGGTCTAGTATTTCTTTTGAATGACTAGCTTGATGACATTGGCGACAAAGTGGTATAAGATTAAAGGGGTCATTTAAAAGACGGCCTAGCCTGCCATAAATATGGTGCAAATCTACTGACTGACGAAAGCATTTAGGCATCCAACATTCTATGTAATCCGTTTCATCTAATTGCCAAAATTTTAAAAATTCTTTCTTGTAGCTAATCATGTCGTATTTGACAGTTTATGAATCTTAATTGCTTTAAATATCTCCTGTGCTACTGATGGAACTATTGCGTTTCCCATTTGCTTCAATCTTGCGGCTCTTCCTTTCATACCTACTACTACTCTAGGAATATCAGGTTCAAATTCTATGTCGTACATTTTTGGATCGTCAATGTTTAGGTCAGTCCATCCTACAGGGAAATTCATTAACCATTCTACCCAATTTGGATTTAAAGACTCTTTACCCGTACTGTTGTATTTAGCAACCCAGTCTTCTATATTGCCCTTTTTTCTATCGTTGTTGCAATTACCCCTACTCATTGCTTCTCTTGGTGTAGGTAAAAACCCTCCCGTAACTTGTTCCGCCAAACTTCCTGGGCTGTCTTTTCTTCCTACTGATGCTCTATATTCCTTTCTCTTTTTTCTGCGCTCTTCACTACTTGTCGGTTGTACTGTTGAAGGTGTAAGCAAGAATCCAAATCCGCTCTCTTCGGTGCCACGCTTTTTTACTGCAAGCTGGAATAAGAAACGATTCGACTTTATACCCTTCACTTTCCAAGTCAGATAGTATTTTGTCAAGTGTTGAGCCATTGTCCATTGAAACGAGACCAGAAACATTTTCGCAAATGACATAGGACGGTCTAACTTCCCGTACAACCCTAATAACTTCGTCCCAGATATAACGTTCATCGGCTTCTCCTTTTCGCTTTCCAGCGTGTGAAAAAGGTTGTCAACATGGGAAGCCTGCCGAAATAATATCGACTGCTTCCCTGTATTTTTTTCCGTCAAAATCAAATATATTTTTATAGTGTTTACAATTAGGAAAACGCTTTTCCATTACGGCAGAAGCTTTGTCATCTACTTCTACAGAAAAAACATTTTCTATTCCTTCCCAATGAGCTGCTAAATTAAAGCCGCCTACACCGGAGCATAATGATCCGTGATTCATTGGTCTATAGTTTTTGATTCGTAAACTTTTTTTGAATACTCTTTTAGAGCTTCATTTTGATGTGTCTTTGTACTACGCCTATTGAGGGAATCTAGGACAAATTGAAGGCGCCTTTTTTCGTACTGCAATATAGTAAACTTTGATTTAAAAGTCTTACTAACCAGGGTATTATGTTCGTATTCTTTTTGTATTTGTTCTCTTAAATTATTCAAAAATTCAGAATAATCTATTTTGTTTTCTGTACAATAATGTTCGATATTTACGTACTTAAACTTTTCCTTTTTTGGAGACTCCAGGATCTTTTTTGTCAGCTCTTTTATTGGCTTAATATCTACGTCTTTTTCTTGCTTAAATGTTGCCGGATTGACCTGATTATTTCGCCTTTTTTGATATTCAATTAACCAATCTTCATGAAACTGCTGCAGCCAATCAAACAAAACTTGTATTCCAAAGGCCCCATAAATCTTTCCATATTTGCCCCGTAAGCCGTTTTTAAAGCAAAGGATAAAGTCAGATACAGAAAACTTATAATAATCGCTTAGAACTAATTTGGCTGCTGTCAGAACTTGTTTTTCGTTCATAGGCTTGGAGTTATTTAGCGCTTCATTGGCTTCGCTGATAAGATTTACTAAGATTCCCAGCGTATAAGTTTCACCCAGGTACTTCGTAAGCTCCGACATTTTTGGCGCTGCCTGATCAAAACTTTCGCTGATCAAATTAAATCTTTGATTTTTAGCTTTTTCTAAGTCGAAATTCTCGCAGGCTTTATGCCGGTCAATGCTGTAGCTTCCCGTTTTTTGCAACTCTTTGATTCTATCGGGCGTTATCCATTGCCCTAATGAATTCTGCTGATCGCTCTGATAAACTTTTACTTCCTTCATTTTTTGTTGTTTTTGCTGAGTTATAAATTTCGTTTACTGTCCGGGCCCAATAGTCCAAGCTCAATTTTTTCTTTAAATGAAAATCAGAAGCGCCGTCAATCATTTTTTGAAAACCACCAACTGCCCAATCAAGATCCATTTTTGGGCAGGAAGGAAATTCTTTGTGCCGGCCCTTCCAAAGCCCCCGAACAAATCGAATAATTTTTTCTAAATTTTTGTTATCAAAATCCTCCCATTGATAATCAGGAAAATTTGAAAGCCAAACTTTTTTAAATTCTGAAAATTCGTTTTTAACCAATTCGTCATTTTCTGAACTTTCTTTTTTTACTTTTTCTTTCTCCTTGTCCTTGTCTTTATCCTTGTCTTTATCCTTGTCCTTGTCCTTACACCTTTGCAAGGTGTTTGTAAGCCCCTTATTTTTTAAGATTGTTAAAACAGAATTATGAACCCTGTTGCTAGTTTTTAATTCTCCATATTGAAATTCAATGAATTTTGGGACGAAAATTTCTGTATCAGTTATCCAGGTTAAATTGTCCCCAAAGGTTTTTTTTATGTCTTTTAAGGTAAATTCAAAGCCTAATCTGCTTTTAATGACGTCAGGCTCAACCTGCCAAATTCCAGCATGTGAACAGTCATTAATTATGTAGATCCAAAGGAGCTTATAAGGGCCTTCTAAAGACCGTAGAAACTCCTTTTTAAATATGTCTGTATCAATAAATCTTTTAGCCATTTATTTTAATTTCTTTTGGAAGTTTTAGGAAATATGAAAAGTCTACTTTTTCATCAAAAGATATTTGACACCAATGACCTCTTGAAGTATTTACTTCAGTAAAATTTAGTCCAGATAAACTTATTTTAAACTTGAAGATTGAAAGGTTTTGTATCTGTTCAGTCACATAAATAAAATTTCCCTGCTTTATATCTTCACCAATCAATATTAACTGAATATCTATGTCAATATCTTCAATAGGGACCTGAAGCAAGTTTATTAATATATTATCTATGCCATTTTTATAAGTGCAAATTTGTTCGACTGCAGAAATTCCTATTTTATCTTTTTTTAGTTCAATTATTTTTATAAAGTATTTCCCATTATTTTCTGTTACTATTATGAGATCAGCAATACCGTAACCTTGAATTCTAAACTGTCGATGAACTATAGGATTGTCAGCCACATACGGGAACCCCTTTATTAAAAGTTCTGATCTTCCTTCTTCTGTTTGTAAGGCTTCAAAAATTATATCTTCTAAATCTTTTTCTAAAAATTGCATTTGCTTTACTTTTTAGTTGAAAAAATATTGTCCCTTTTAACTCCTTCATTCCATACTTCTATGTAGTGGTAAAGATTATATTCATCAATAACATCTTTGACATATTCTACATTACCTTCAGCTTCTAAGTTGGCTGTACAGATTATGGACCTGCCATCTTTTATCATTTGCTTTATCTGAGGGTTGTCAAATCCCCTAGCTTTACCTGACCTTCTTCTCCTGTAAAGTCTTAGAGTTTCAGGTCTTGTTTCTCTGATATAGCCGTAAGCTGCCTTCTGCCCGCAGCCAATTAATTTGGCTAATTGTTTGGCATTTAATTTTGGGTTATCCTTGGCAATTTGAAGGCGTCTTTCTTTACGTTCTAATCTTTTGTTATTGTGTATTTCTATTTTATTGTTATATGCTGTCATACTCATTTAGATTATATTGTTCGATTAATGAAATAAGTTTTTTTGAATATAAAGGATCAGTCGCATATTTAGCCTTCTGTAAACCTTCAGCCCACTTTTTATAGCATTTATATTTTTGTAAATGAATGTATCTTTTGCGCTGTAAAAACCTGCTGTGATCTCTGAACGACAACCAGGCAGTTTCGTACTTCTTAAAAAAGTCCTTATGATGATCATCGGATGCATTAGTACAATGGCCTTTTTTGCAAGTCTTAGAAAAACATTTTATTCCAAAGTAGTTGTTATTGGTCCTGACTAATTTTGACTGACCTATAGAGCTTTCTAGCATTCCCTGGGCTAATGTAATTGAGGGTAAAACCCCGTATTTTTTATATTCCTGTTGTGCTGTCTCAGACCATCTATCAATAAAGCTTTCTACTTCTTTGGGTAGAATGAGCTGTTTATTTGATTTAATCGGCTCAGGGCATACTGTAGGAGGTCCGTAGTCTTTTAATTCTGTTGTGCTTTCTACTTTTGATGTAGCAAAGCCGTAGATAAATACTAGGAGTAATAGGCTTATAAATTTGTTCATTTTGTTAATTGTTTTTTTCGTTTAGAAATTTGTTTGTTGAGGTATTTAATTCTTGAATCGTAGTTGTCAAAATCGCCTTGGAATTTGGTGTAATGTTTTTCTTTTAAACCAAAACAAGTCCAAATTTCCTTACCTTTATAAAAGGAATGAATTTTATTTATTCGTAAAAACCTATCGAGTCTTAAACAGATATAAGCAGGATAATTTGATCTTGTAAATTTTTCAATCTCAAGTTCTTCTAAAGCATATTCCAAACCTTGCAATTGCTCTTCTTTTGTCAATTCCATTTAATTAGTTTTATTAGGTAAATAAGTAATTGTCTGAAGCGTTTGCACCCCTTTAAAAATCATAGGTTTATTTTTCAGCTCCTTTTGTCTCAGCTCCATTAGCTTTTTAATTTTAGCCATTGCTTCCAGGTCTTTTTTGCAGACAGAATCAACAAATAAATTATTTAAAAGCTTCATTTGTCTATCTTCAGGTTCTCCAAATTTGTTTAATTTGCAGCCGGTACTTTTTGCTAATGAGTTAAAAGGATCTTTACAGTAAACTTCTATCATGTCCCATTCAAAGGATCTGATTTTTGGTAGAAAAAAGATGTGACCGTAATAGACTTTTAATTGATATTCTGACATGGTTTAATCGTTTTTGTTGATGAAAAAAGATGTTAAACAAAGCGCCAAAACGAATGCAAAAGATGTAGTTAACAGCGCTATAAATAATTTTAGGATTACCATTTTTTAAGTAGTTTTGCTTGACCAATAAATTCATATAATTCTGAATGAGTATGAATAATAACTGTGTTTAAATTGCCTTCTACGTCTTCATAAGACAATACATATTCATTCATTTTTGGCTTCGATAGTGCTGTAGTTTTTAAGGAATCAACAGGACAACATTCTATGTATTCTAATTGCCTGGTTGCCTGATCAATAACTTTTTTCGAATCAAAACAGCATTCTTTTGACTGTCCATGTACTGCCAATGATAGACAGATAAAGACCATACATAAAGAAATTAGTTTTATTATTTTATACTTAATATTCATTTGTAATAGGTTAAAAAAGATTAAAAAATAACCCCAGGCCGTCCCTCAACATACCTGGGGCTTGAACACAAATCAAAAACTATTTGATAGCCATAGGAGGCAGCTCTTTCTCTACCCAATTAGGCAGCTTTAATTCTATAATTCCATTTTCGCCGAAAGCTTCATAGCCTGGGAAGTAGTCTTTTTCAATACATTGCTTGATAGTAGATAAGGCAGAAGTATAACTGTACTTTCCTATCTCAAGATCTTCAGGGGACCACTTTA
>ENA-ORXM01002294-ORXM01002294.1-marine-metagenome-genome-assembly--contig:-NODE-2294-length-22877-cov-24.632588_pt1 | contig 22877 bp, 20 predicted proteins | sample MGYA00237867_ERZ511480 | MGnify/ENA primary metagenome ERZ511480 (study PRJEB26309, sample SAMN06266103) | marine metagenome | isolation source: Algal blade | place: United Kingdom:Sidmouth, United...
GCATTTCTTGGTGACGTTGGAAGTCTATTATTAAAGAAGCAGCCGAATTTTGATTCAAGGAATTTTGGTTTCGAAAAGCTGACACCACTTATAAAATCAATTGGAGAATTTGAAATAGAACAGCGAGAAAAAACCAATAGTCGCTACAAGTTAATCTACGTAAAGAATAAAGAGAAGCCAAAGCCTAAGCAAAAACAGAAGCAAAAATCAAGAGGTAGAAAGCGATAATTCTTGTGGCAACCGGAGTGCAATGCCGATTAATCTGGGTATTTCTGTATTCAAATAGTTGTTCAGATAGAATTAGAATGAATCATTTGCCTGCAAGCATAAATTTCTTGTACTTAACTTATGTAGATAACATCCAAGTAAAAAAAATCTTTAAGGTATAATCCTATTTAGCAATTTTCTTATAAAGTTTTATAACTGTGAGAAAAATCGCAAATAATAGCGAAGCCATTTCTTCTCCGACTCGGTCTATGAATTTCTCGCTATGGATCTAAGGAATTTAAATTTTGGTTAGATAAATAAATTTTAATTTACCTAATCAGTGTAATACTACCAGTACGGATATTATCTCTTTCTCCATCATTATACTTTATCAAGTAGACATACACACCTTGTTCTATTATGCTGCCGTCTCTTGTTCCATTCCATCCTGAGTCGGAGTCATTAGATAAGAAGTTGATCTGTTCGAATACCTTATTACCCCATCTGTCGAAAATCTGCATATTATCGATAGTTATCGGTGGAGAAGAATTTGACGTTTGTATATAGAATCTATTTTCGCCTGCGAGGTTAAAGTCAAATATGTTAGGAATATATAATTCTCCCACTACTATAGGCATATTTTCTATGGATATCATCTCACTATAGTTACAGCCATTAACGTCAGTATAGGCTACTGTTGCCGTATAAGATTCTTCGGATGTAACTATAGGGTCAGCACAGTCAAGACAAGAAAATGTAACCCCTGCTATATCACTACTCCAGCTGATATTCTGAGGTGTTATATCTGATACTAAGGAAAGCTGGTCCTCCGTTGCACTTATCACTAATTGTTGTATATCGGAAGCAGGTCCAGATGAGGCAACCACTGAAATAGATTCTTGATACATACAGTTACCATCGTCTATCGTAATATCATTATTGCCTGTAGTTACTGGAAGTGTGATAGGAATATCATTAAAGCTCTCTATAGAACCGCCATTGATACTGACCATAATCGGAAGATTCAGCCCTTGTAGATCTGTAATTTCTATACTGCCTTCTGTAACGTCTGCACATATATCATTGACCTCAATCGTAGCTGATGCAATTGTAAAAGTAAAGTCGATGTTAATGATACTATCACATCCCGCTACACTGGTAAGCGTATCTATGCCTGAAGGATTATCGATATCATAAGTTATACCATTGATAACTTCAGAATCAGTCTCGCAGAATACGCCATTTCTATTTTCTACTATATTTTGTACGAAATTAAAATCCACAATAATAGTACTGTCACAACCTGAAGCAGTCATAAGCATCTCTGTCCCCATAGGGTTACTAATGTCATATATATTACCATTAATCTCTTCAGAATAATCACCACATACTTGCTCATCCCGTGTAACTTCTATGTTAAGTGTAAAGTTAAAATCTATATTGATGATACTATCACAACCTGAAGCTGTCTGGAGCATTTCCGTACCCATCTGATTATTGATATCGTATACGATCCCATTAATTTCTTCTGAGAAACTACTGCACACGTTATCGTCCCTTAATTCCATGATAGCTGGTACGAGTGATAGGTTAATTGTGACAGTGCTATCACATCCTGAGGTATTAGTAAGTGTCTCTTCTCCAGTTAGATTATAAGGGCCATAAAGTGTACCGTTTACATCTATAGGCATATCTCCGCTACATACATCAAAAGCAAGAGTCTCAGCATTGGGGCTACCATATGTCAAGTCTACCATGACAAGACTATCGCAACCTGCGACACTGCCGCCTACAAGTAATACATCATCAGTAGTTCTGTTTTCGTCAAATATTTCTGTGCCTACAGTGATAGACATACCGTCACAGATGACATCATCTAATATTCCTATCGCAACATCTTGGAACTGTATATCAACATTCACAATAGAATCACATCCAAAAAATGAACCTCCGATTTCTGTGTAAGTAGCTATCGTATCTCTTGTCAATATATCACCAAAAACATCTATCGGAGTACCTGTGCAGAATACACCTACAATGTCATTAACTGCTTCTGGATAATTAGATATTATTATCTGGAGTGTAGAGTCACATCCATTAGTTGTAGAAGTGCTGAGATTTATGCATGAGGAGTAGAATACTCCATTGACCTCTATAGAATCTCCTACACAGATAAGCGTATCTATCACTTCAGTGAAGACTGGAAAGAGGTTTATGATTTCTGAGATTGTTGTATCTGTTATCATTCCACACTGAGCATCAGTAAATGTCAGTGATGAGAGCTCATAGAATTCTGAATCACCATTAATTTCGATGGTGTCATTTGTACCTGAGATAAAATCTCCTTGTGCACATATTGTTATCGTACTCGGAATATCAGCTTCTACATTTTGGGTAAACGAGAGTTCATTATTAGAACTGCCCTCTAATATCAGATCAATAGGACCCGTCGCAGACATTGTAATTTCTATCTCAATACAATCACCTGAGTCTGCACAGAGATCATTATTGTCGATTGTATATGTAAGCGTCGGCGCAGGTGTTACATCTATTGAAAAATCTGTTGTATCCGATGGACAACTTCCAGCCGCTGCGACGATATAACTTATATCTATTGAGTCAGCTACAGTCAGAGGATTGTCCACTGGGGTAGTATAATCTTGAGTAAGTACATAAGAGCCACCTGTGGATTCATTATCTATATAATCAGCAAGGTCGACGATCGCCCCAGAACATATAGTGGGTAGGGTAGCAGGTTCTCCTGCTGTAATATCTTCGGCAAGAAATATATCTATAAATGCAGTATCACTAGGGCATCCTGCGCTTGTGCTTTCGATAATGTATTGTACATTGTAAGTCTGGTTAGCAGGACTACCAGTAGTTATCCACTCATCACCCGATAAGAAAAAACCATTTGGAAAAAACATGCCATCGTCATCTGCGTCGGCACTTAATAAGTTACGTATATTAACAGTGCTGCCTAAGCATTCTGTAGTGCTAAGATCGTCACCAGCATTAGGACCATTCTGGATATCTATCGACAATGAAGCTGAGTTACCTTCACAGAAAGAGTTGCCGTCTGCGGCAATAAGATATAAAAAGATGTACTGACCTGTAGGTAATGTACTCATGTCTACTTGAGTACTATCTGCAAAGTCAAAAGTATCTTGAGGAACTTGAGACCACACACCACCAGTCTCTGGATCAGATATTAAAGCCATGAAATCAAGCGATTGTGGGTTACAAACTTCTACCATCATAGCCTCTCCTGCATAAGGTCTTGGTTCTACCACTAAAGTGATAGTAGCGGTATTAATACCACATGTAGGATCCTCTATTGCATATGTAAAATCATACGAACCTATCGGGAATGTACTAATGTCTATCTGCTGAGGGTCTACTGGCACAAAATCAGGTACTGTAGGATAAGACCATTGACCTCCTGTGTCGGGGTTACCTATTATGGATATAAGATCTAAATCGGAACTGCTGTAGCCTTCGCAGGCAAAAATAGTAGTTTCCATGCCCACATTTGGTGAAGGCACTACATTGATATCTAAAGAATCAAAAAGGGTACATGTACCTATAGTATCTAATATATATATGCGTGTGCTGTTTCTTATTGTATCACCTACATTTCTATATGAACTCGGAAATACGATAGGGGATAGTGTATAATCTGGTGTATTCGTTGTTCCAGGAATATTATCTAATATATAGAAGTCGCAAGCTGACGTGTCAGCAGGCAAAGTTGTCATTGGCGAATTATTAATGACAACGCTTACAGGTACTTCGGCAGCACAAGAAGGATCCTGATTAGGATCGAATAAGAATAAAGTCTGATTATATGGCGCTTGTAATACCGTACCTGGCGCAAGTGCCATACCTGTCCCTCCAGTCATAGAATAGTAAGCGACCGTAGGCGTCGTAGGCGTAATAGCAGGCAGTATTAAGGAGTCACAGATAGCTGTAGGTATCGCAGCAGAGTAGGTAACTGAGCTTGTTATGTCTATTGTTATCTCTAATATATCTGTACATCCGTTATCATTAGTTGCAATAAGGAATATTGTAGGGATACCATCAGCTGAAGTTAATTCATCACCAGCAAGATAAGGTGTACCTGACCCATCTTCGACGGTGTTGTATTCAAAGCTGTTAATATTAGAGCCAGAAGGCAGAGGAAGCTCCACTGCTCCACAACCTCCCAGAAGATTACCAGGAGAATCGATCACTGGATTAGGTGTAAGGTCCAATATTACGGGAACAGAAACATCAAGACAAGGGTCCGTCCCTTCAGAAATTAGAAATAATTGAGTTGTTGTGACAGGTACAAGTGATAAGGGGCCCATTGTGCCAGCAGCATCTGCAAAATACCCTTGGAATGAGCCAACTGGAGAAATGTCAGCTATGGTTCCTACTGCAGGTAGAAGATACATATCATCACTGCAGTCGACGATATCCATAACGTTATTTATAATCGGTTGCACATTAAATTCTATTCCGAAGCAGACAAAATCAGAAAAGCATCTACCATCATATGTGACAGCACATACAGAATTCACTTGTGGTAGATAATTGCTTGGGTTAGAGATCTCATCATCGAAGTCAGCAGTCTCATAATAAATGACATCAAGAGAGTTATCTCCTCCATTAATGTCATCATCATATTGCGTTAAATCTATAGTTCCATCAGCTTGAGTACAGTAACTTAATGCTGTAGGAGCTACTATGTCAGGTTGTGGAGCAATATCTATTGTAACAGAATCACCTAAGATAACACCTGTACATCCTGTATCATCAGTAATACCATCTATTTCTATTGTCAATGGAAAAATATTTGGCGGGACAGTAATAACTGTAGGGTCCTGACTTGCATCTGCAGAAGGAAATGCTCCATCTTCAATGCAAATTCTAAAGACTTCGTTGAAATCATCAACTGTTATATCGAATGGGAAAGGTATATTTCCATTATTAATATTAAATGATACATTATAATTTCCTGATCCACCTGTAATTCCCATTATGATGTCACTAGAGCTATCTGTGCAATTATTTATGCAAGTCGTGCCTCCGCCAGAAAGTTGAGCAGTAAATACTGCGGCAGCACTTATAGATTCCATAGCGGTAGCGGTACAAGCATTATTATCTATTGTTGTGAGTGAGTAAGTCTCGCCGTCTTCAGCATCGGTAGCAAAAGTAAATTGACTTGCGGGGTCGTTAATGTTACCAGCGCCACTATTACTCCATAGCCATGTGTCTACATCATTAGTGTTTTCTACGAGTCCATCTAAAAGTAGGTCTGCTCCAGCACATATAGGAGAGCTTGTTGTAATCTCAGGTGCTGCTTCCCAGCATACTATCGTTACGTTAGAGAAAGTATTGGTCTCATCAGTCGTATTATTTTGATTGCGGATTGCTATAGAGGCAGTGTTAGCACCATCCGTGCAGATTGGTCCGTAAGAGTAGGTGCCAAATTGATTTAGGTTATCAACAGTTCCTATGGTTTCATTATCTACTGTGATACCGTCGAGTTTTGATTGTATGTCCATAAAGTCCCAGCAATTATCACATCCAGGGGCTTGAGGATCAGATGGGTCACCGGGGCACGCCGGCGCTATACATTCTAAGTTATGTTCCATATTACCAGGAGCTCCCGTCCATGGTAGTGAGAAGCTGTATACAACCTCGTAGACTATAGAAGAACAATCCTCTATGTCAAGTGGATACTCATCATCTACAAAACCATCAATATTAGTATAGGAAACAGGGCCAGCCTCAAGAATTATAGGCGTCTGAGCACATAAGAATACTATGCCTACAAGGGTGGCAAAACTAAAAAGGTAACATCTCATTATAACAGGTCTTAATAATACGAGTCTCAAAGGTATGGTAGTTTATATTATCATGCTTCAACAATATAACGAAATAGAGCTACCGTAAAGCTCCTTGCAGAGTAAATTAAATATTAAATTTGTCGCTCATACCAACAAAATAACATTATGTCACAAAAGCTAAGTGAGCAAGAAGTAGTAAGACGAGATAACTTACAGAAAATCATAGATTTAAATATTAACCCTTATCCTAATGAGACTTTCCCTGTAAGTCATACTTCTAAGGAGATACATGAGAACTATAAAGGTAATGAAGATGATTATAATGAAATTAGCTTTGCCGGGAGACTTATGAGTCGTAGGATCATGGGTAAAGCTTCTTTTGCTGAGCTGCAAGATAGTACTGGAAGGATGCAGATATATGTCAGTCGAGATGATATCTGTCCAGGTGAGAATAAAGATCTATATAACAAGGTATTCAAGAAGCTTATCGACCTTGGTGATTTTGTAGGTATTAAAGGGTATGCTTTTATAACCCAGACGGGTACATTATCTGTCCACGTCACAGAATTTAGGTTACTGAGTAAATCTATCAAGCCGCTACCAATAGTGAAGACAGATGCTGATGGTCAAGTTTATGATGAAGTCTCTGATCCAGAATTTAAGTACAGACAGCGATATGTAGACCTTAATGTTAACCCAGAAGTAAGGGAGACTTTCGTCAAAAGATCTAAGATGATCAACGCCATGAGGAATTTCATGAATGATCGTTCTTACCTAGAAGTAGAGACGCCTATACTTCAGCCTATACATGGTGGTGCAGCAGCGAGACCTTTTAAGACACACCATAATACATTAGACACAACCTTCTATCTACGTATCGCTAATGAGCTCTACTTGAAGAGACTTATCGTAGGAGGTTTCGATGGCGTTTATGAATTTGCCAAAGACTTCCGTAATGAGGGTATGAGTCGTTTTCATAATCCAGAATTTACACTAATGGAGTTGTACGTGGCTTATAAGGATTATGAATGGATGATGGACTTCACAGAAGAGATGCTGGAGTATGTTGCATTGCAAGTCCATGGTACGACAGATGTACAAGTCGGAGATAATGTTATCAGTTTTGCGAGACCATGGAAGAGATATACGATGTATGGTGCCATAGAACATTTTACTGGTGTAGATGTATCGGAGATGTCAGAAGAAGAGATGCGTGCCGCAGCAGAAAAAATGGGCGTCCATATCGATAAAACAATGGCACGAGGAAAAATCATAGATGAAATCTTCGGTGAGAAATGTGAGCACCAGCTCATACAACCGACATTCATAACGAATTATCCTGTCGAGATGTCACCACTTGCTAAAAAGCACAGAGAGCATGATGGACTCGTAGAAAGATTTGAAGGTATATGTAATGCTAAGGAGATATGTAATGCCTTCTCAGAATTGAATGATCCTATCGATCAACGACAAAGATTCGAGCACCAACTCGAACTCGCTAAGCGTGGTGATGAGGAAGCAATGATGCTTGATGAAGACTACCTCCGTGCATTAGAGTACGGTATGCCGCCAGCGGCAGGTATCGGAATCGGTATTGACAGACTCGCTATGATCATGACGAATTCAAACTCTATACAAGATGTACTTTTGTTTCCGCAGATGAAGCCAGAGGGTGGAGAAGGGGAAGGGGAGAAGAAAGAAGGAGAGGTTTAAATAAGGTATAAGGGAATAAAGACTTAGGGGTGTAAAGGGTAAGGGTAATGGCTCAGTGACTCTGTCTATGTCTGCTCATAAAAGTAATGTTTGTAAATCACGTATCTGTAATTCGTGTCATCTGAGTCATCTTCTTCAATCCATGATTCAGACATTTATTTATTAGTTGTATAATGGAATGCTATATCCTTAACACAAATTTCCAATATACTAACTCTCACAACATGCTGTGTAGAAAAGCAAGTTTTAGCTATGTAAAAATAATTAGAATATAGAATTGAAAGAACTAATAGAACAAATTAAAAGCAGTATACCTCTAAGCCTGAAAGCTGAGGAGTACCTATATTCTATTTCTAAGTCTCTAACTGTTGCTAAAGGTTCGACCTTAATCCGAGAAGGACAAAATCTGAACAGTATCTACTTTATAAAAGAAGGAAATTACTACCAATGATTGGAGTCCTCCAAGTTGTTTTCATAGTATTTCACAGCTTTATAAATATTTTGGTGGCTCATGTTAAGGTGCCTATATTTTTGCTCCATGTCACTAATTAATAAGTCCATAAAAACATATTTTTTTAAATACAAACATAGTAGCATTACACTCAACAGTAATGCAATTATATAGCTATTGATACCTCCAAAATTCACGACATAACCACCTATCATAATTTTGATTTGAAAGATTATAAAAGGAGTAAGAAATGATAGGAGGAAGAGAAAGTTATAAGTCTTAGTGAAGCCTTTTATGCATAGGTATTCGTCTGCTTTACCATTTCTTTTGGTCAATTTCCATCTTCTAAATGTTTGAATACCAAGGATAATGTAGAGTGTAGATGTCAAGCCATTATCGATATAACTTTTCGCAAAGGTGAAATCTATAACCCCTAACATAGATACCAACTGCTGAAAAATAAGAAAGATAGAAATTGTTAGAATTATCTTAGGCAGCTTAAAGAATTCTTTGATATAGGGCAGCATCTTATTCCTCCAATATTTATTTAGAGCCTTTTCTTTCTCTAATTGTAACATAGCAAATCCCGTAATAGGAAATTTACTGTAGGTCTCTTTTAGGCATTTAGAATATGACCATTCGGGGTTTCGATCTTTCATATCTTCCATAGCAGATGCGAGATGATCCACGATCTCGTATTGCACATCTCTGTATGGCACGTTTTTGCTTTCTACGAATGCAAAAAGTTTTAGGATTTCATCTTTAGGAAGTTGATTTTTACTCATGCTAACTTCATGTTGATGTGAGCATATCTTTGTTCAGCTTCTGCTCTTAGCAGAGGAGGAAATACAGATAATGTCAGATGCCAATGAATAATTAATGACATTACAAATGCAGCTAATAGGTAGCTGTGAATGCCATGGAAAACAAACGCCTCATAATTTGGAAAGGTATACATACCTATATAAAATGGAATGGTTGCAAGTCCACAAGTAAGCATGTGACTGGCCCAATTAAATGATTTAATATAAAGAAATTTTTCACTGTCAATAACAATATCCTCAGAGTTGCCCTTAATTCTGTTGATACGTTTTTTCAATAGTAAGCTAACCAATGAAATAAAAATCGTTGCAGAAAAATATAATAATACATTAGGTGTTAAACCTACTTTCCAAAAATTAAGCTCAATTGGTTCTATGACATTAAAGAGCTGCTGTAGCCCTAAGAAAAGAGTAATCGTAATAATGATTTTTGGCAGCTTAAAATAGTCAAACAAGTAAGGCCATAACTTCTTCTTCCAATACTTATTCAGAGCCTCCTCCTTCTCCATCTGCAATAAAGCAAATCCTGTAATAGGAAATTTATTGTAGACCTCCTGCAAGCATAAGCTGTATGGCCATTCAGGATTTTCTTCCTTCATAACCTCCATAGCGGAAGCAAGGTGATCGACGATCTCGTATTGTACATCTTTGTATGTCATGTTTTTGCTCTCGACAAAATCAAAAAGTTTTTGTATCTCATCTTGTGTAAGTTGATTTTTCATATCGCTATCTTGATGTTGAGGTGAGCATATTTAGTGTTAATTTCCTCTTCAAGCATTTTGGGGAATACGACAGTTATGGCGTAATTAATTGTTGTCTCTAATGCTATAATTATAGATAATGTAATGGTCATCCATAATGGATATACGATATTCCAAAAATCTGCTATTGGCAATTGAATTACTAAATAGAACAAAATCGTGTTTATAGAAAAGAGCTGACCAAAATAGGTCGACATAAACATATATTTATGAACCCTTTTTCCGAGTCTCTTGGCTAATGAAATGTCTTTGATAAATAAAGCTCCGGCATAGGCAACCATTAGTATGTACATAAAGCCATGAGGTATTAGTTGGAACATAGTCCATACGGAAAATGCTATTGCTACAAGTAGGATAATTTTGGGAAGCTTAAAAAACTCGATATAGTAAAAGAAAAACTTTCGCATCCAATACCTCGATAATGCTTTCTGTTTTTCTGCTACAAAATTTGTAAACCCTGTAATCGGAAATCTACTATATGTCTCTTTAAGTCCCTCATCAAAAGTCATCTCGGGATTTTGATTTTGTAGATCCTCTATAGAAGAAGCTAAATGATCTACAAGCTCATACTTGAGATCCTCGAATCTGACAAATTTACTTTTTACAAAATCGAAAAGCTTCTGGATCTCATCTTGTGTAAGTTGATTTTTCATTAAGCTAATTGTATGTTGAGATGAGCATATTTGGTCTTTACTTCGTCGTGAAGTAAGTCGGGTATAATATTGAGAGTGACATGACTAACAATAAGAGCCAGTGTTAATACAAATGATATGATTATTGTAGTAGGAGTGGATAAAGTAATGTCTATAAAATTATTAACTCTATCGCTGAATAGTTGTAGTGGAAGAAAAAGTATAAAATACATATTACCTAAAGTCATAGAATTGTAAGACTGTAGGAAAAGATACTTTTCAATATCTGTTCTATTTATTATAAGACGCTTAAAGTTCAATATAAAACTTACAGATATAAGTACATAAACAGCTATCATAACATATGAATGTGGTAGCACTTGAAATGCTGTGTATATCACAAAACTTAGGATGCAAAGCAGAATCAACTTAGGTAATTTGAAGTATTCTTTGACATGCCTGAACAGTACTTTATTCCAATATCTCGATAAAGATTTTTGTTTGTTTTCAACAAAATGAGTGAAGCCCGTAACAGGAAATCGACTATACGTTTTCTTAAGTGCATCGTCAAAAGACACCTTAGGATCCGCTTCTTGTATGTCCTCAATCGATGATGCCAAGTGATCTACAAGCTCATATTGTAGGTCTATAAATCTAACGTACTTGCTCTTGACAAATGCAAAAAGCTTTTGGATCTCATCTTGACTTAGTTGTGTTTCATTCTTCATGACTTAGCAAGGTTAGGATTAAGAACCATCTGTATGCTGTTGATGAATTGCTGCATGTCAGCCATCATAGTGCTGACTTCTTTTTCACCATCTTTAGTAAGACTATAATATTTTCGGAAGCGGTTACCGATACTCTTAGTCTCAGAATCCAGTAGCCCTTTAGCTTCCAGCTTGTGAAGCGCAGGATATAGAGCTCCTTCTGTTATCGAAAATTGCCCTGCTGTCATTTCCTTGACCTTCTGAGTGATCTCATAACCGTACATAGAATTATTCTCCGACAGGAGTTTTATAATAATGGTATCAAGGCTACCTCTAAATAGTTTTGACTTCATAAATACTAAAGTATAAAGAAAAAACGATTTATACCTAAGAATATTATGTATATAAGATAATTAGGTATTGGTGTCTTGAATGATTCATCTTTTTGGTCTTTAAACCTTGTTCTTCTTTTGTGGGAATCACGGATTTTAGGAGGATTGTGGGATTACACGGATTTTGTTCCTTAAACTCTTTACTTCACATTATTAAACCTTTACACTCTTACACCGCTACTCCTCAGCACCCCAGTACCTCAACACCGCCACACCCTTACACCGCTACACCTTAACGCCTTAACACCGTCACACCGCTACTCCTCTACACCATAATACCTCAACATTCAACACATCAACACCGTCACACCTTTAACCTTCACACTATTAAACCATAACACCTTTACACCTTCACTCCATTAGTTCAGGTACACCGTCAGACCTCTACACCCTTACACCTTTACACCGCTACACCTCAACACCGTCACACCTTAATACCGTCACACCCTTACACCGCTACACCTCAACACCTTAACACCGCTACACCGTCACACTATAAAACCTTAACACCTTTACATCTTTACACCTTCACACCATCAGTTCCGTTACACCTCAACACCTTCACACCCTTATATCTTTATACCCTTACACCACACTATTAAACCTTCACACCTTAACAGCTTCACACCATCAGTTCCGTTACACCGTCAGACCCTTATACCCTTACACCCTTACACCCTTACATCCTTACACCGTTACACCTCAACACCGTCACACCTCAACACCCTCACACCCCCTCCTCCTTCAACTTAGAAAATTTCACAACGACAATCCCTCCTAAGATGAGACTTAGGGCTAAGAAGTGATAGATGCTGATATACTCTCCATCGAGAAATCCCCAGCCTAAAGCTACAAATGGAATAAGGTAACTCACCGTGGATGAGAATACAGGTTCTGTGATCTGTATAAGTTTAAAGAAAAGAATATTAGCGAGGAATGTGCATATGATGGAGAGGACCATTAATGCTGCCAGCGACCAGCCAGCACCCTCCGTATGTGATATGATGTGTATGAAGTCAGTACTGAGAAGATATACCATAGCGAAAGGACCTATGATCACAAATGACAGTGTGCTGATCATAATAGGTCTAATACCTGAGAGATAATGACTAACTGTATTAGCACTGATTCCGTAACAGATTGTGGCGATGACGATAAGTCCTGCATAGAATATGGGGAATGCAAGACTATCATTTTCTTTTATAAAAAAAATAATACTTACACCTATCAGCCCTATGAGTACGCCATACATCTGGCTTATGTTAAATTTCTTTCTGAAAAGCAATATGGATATGAGCAATGTAGCGATCGGCGTGAGACTATTCAGTACACCAGCGACGGCAGACGGTAATTGTGATTGTCCGATGGCGTATAAGATAGCTGGAAACCCGCTACCACATAGTCCTACAATAATAAGAGGCTTGATCTTCTGCCAGTTGATAGACTTATACTGATAGATGAATAAGGGTAGAAAAGCGATAAAAGCAAATACGATACGTCCCGATCCAACCTGAAGAGGTGTGAAACTTATCAGCGATTTTTTAATCAATATAAAGGAGCTACCCCAAATTAAACTGAGAATAATAAGCAAGCCCCATGCTAAAGAAATTGATTTATTTTTTCTCTGGTGGATATTAATATTATTTTCGTCAAACATATCTAAAATAATGTTAGAAGTAAAACTCTTTTCAGGAAGCGAGTCAATAATTTTGGCTGATAAAATTGCAGACTACTACGGCGAGCCCTTAGGTCAGATCGAGCTTAAGAAGTTCAGCGACGGAGAGATGCAGACTATAATATCGGAGTCCGTGAGGGGCTCTTATGTGTTCTTCATACAATCTACAACGGCTCCTGCGGACAACCTATTAGAATTACTTCTTCTTATAGATGCTGCTAAGAGAGCATCGGCGGGGTATATCACTGCGGTCATACCTTATTTTGGTTATGCTCGTCAGGATAGAAAAGACAAGCCAAGAGTTCCTATATCTGCTAAGTTGATAGCAACATTGCTAGAATCAGCAGGGGTTAATCGAGTCGTTACTATGGATCTCCATGCTGATCAGATCCAAGGTTTCTTTGATATTCCATTAGATCATCTCAAGGGAGAGGCGATATTCATGCCTTATCTTAAGAAGTCAGATACAAGCAATGTCATATTTGCTTCACCAGATGTAGGGGGCGTTAAGCGAGCAAGAAGCTTTGCTAAGTATTTTAAAAGAGACCTTGTTATATGTGATAAAGTAAGAAAAATAGCCAACGAAGTGGAGAGTATCACTGTGATAGGAGAGGTCGAAGGTGCAGATGTCATTATGGTAGATGATCTTGTAGATACTGCAGGGACACTATGCAAGGCAGCTAAAGCCATTATGGATAAAGGCGCTAAGAGTGTACGAGCATTGGCTACACATGCTGTATTATCAGGCAAAGCTTATGAGAATATTGAAAAATCGGTTTTGACGGAATTAATCGTTACCGATACGATACCTCTTAAGCAGACATCACCTAAGATTAAGGTATTATCGTGTGCTAAGCTCTTCTCTAAGGCTATCAGAAATACACATGAATTTAAATCCATATCAGCTTTATTTGTTGATAAATAATAAACTTTACTGCAATTAAGAAATTTTCTATCTTTGCAGCCCTTTTACACATATTAGAAAGAAAAAAATGGAAACTATAGCATTAAAAGTAGAGACAAGAGACGTTAAAGTCAAAGCAGCTACAATTAGGAAAGCAGGCAGAATTCCTGCAGTAATATACGGTGGCGAGCACCTTGAGCACGTAAGTACTCACATTAATGAAGTAAAGCACTTAATATATACACCAGCATTTAAATTAGCTGAGGTAGATACAGGTACTAAAAAGCTTAACTGCATCGTAAAAGATGTGCAGTATCACCCGACTACAGATAATATAGTACACATCGACTTCTTAGCTATCGAAAACGGTAGAAAAGTAAAAGTTGAAATCCCAGTTAAGTTTAAAGGAGAATCTCCAGGAGTTAGAGGTGGAGGTAAATTAATGCAGACGCTTAGAAAAGTTAAGGTAAAAGTAGATCCTACTAATATGGTAGATGAGCTATTCATTGATATCTCTGAGCTTGAATTAGGTGCCGCAGTGAGAATAAAAGATATAGAGGCTAACGATAACCTTGAGATACTTGTTAATGAAGCTACACCAGTAGCTACAGTAGAAGTTCCAAGAGCAGTTAAGTCATTAGCAGCGGAAGAAGAAGCAGAAGCAGCAGCAGCAGCTGCAGCTGGAGGTGATGAAGCAGCAGAAGGTGCTGAAGCAGCGGCAGAAGCGAAATAAGACTACATCTATTTCCTTTATTCTAAAAGGAATGATTGTTGATATATAATTAGCCTATCAAAATATTTTGGTAGGCTAATTTGTTTTTATAGCATACCTTATGAAGCATTCTTTAATGTTCTTGCTGTTAGTCTTGCCTGCGATCTATGGATTCACTCCGCATCCAGAAGGCGATAAGAGGGATCGTGATAAGATTGTAGACACGGCCATGGACTATCTCAATACGAGGTATAGATCCGCTGGTAGTAGTCCTTCAGGTTTTGATTGTTCTGGATTTACGCAATATGTATATGACCGAGCACTGAAGATTGATCTACAACATGGATCATACTTGCAAGCCAAATCTGGTAAAAAAATAAAAACTAAGAAGGCCAAGAAAGGCGATCTTATATTCTTCCGTAAAAGAGGAAAAATTAATCATGTAGGCGTCATAACTAAGATTAAAGGCCCTGAAATATGGGTTATCCATGCCACTTCCTCCAAAGGTGTTATATTAGAGGATGTAAATACTAGCAGTTATTGGCGTTCCAAAATTGCATTCGTAAGGACTTATTTATAGCGCTATTTCTGTTTGCATTGGATTCTAAATACCAATTTATATAACCTTTATCCTTTTTATCATGATTAATTTAATCCTATTTGGTCCCCCAGGTTCTGGCAAAGGCACTCAAGCCACAACTATCGTATCGAAGTTTGGCCTGACACATATATCTACAGGAGATTTATTCAGATATGAAATAGGTAATGATACACCATTAGGTAGAAAGGCTAAGGAATATATGGATGAAGGGTCTCTCGTACCGGATGAGGTAACAATCGGTATGTTAGAGAATAAGTTGAATAATACACCTAATCCACACGGGTATATTTTTGATGGATTTCCACGTACAATTGCTCAAGCTGAAGCACTCGATAGATTACTTAAAGGAAGAGATACTAAAGTAACGCATCTTATAGCCTTAGAAGTAGATGATGAAGAGATCGTCGAAAGATTATTAGAACGTGGCAAAACATCTAACAGACCTGATGATCAGAACGAAGAAGTTATCAGAAAAAGAATAGTAGAGTATAACGAAAAAACATCTCCAGTATTCGAATACTACAATAATTCAGGTGTATCGCAAAAAGTGAACGGTATCGGAGACCTTGCCGATGTATTTAATAGGATATATGATATATTGAAATAAGGTAGGTTTTATTTTAGTCATAGTAATCAGCTACTTACATTTCTAATTCTTTTTTGACTATTCTATAAAGTCCATAATCAGATGTAATTTCTGGTACAGAAGCATTATATCCAGTTAGTTGTTTTATACAAGCTGCAGTAGGCCCATCTATAGCATAAAGATCCTCCATATTGTAATCATACTTCGTAAAGTACGCCTCTACACAGATCGGACTTGTAAATATGAGATGACAACAAGGTGGGATATCAAATTCTTTTTTGATTCTATTTTCGTAGACGATAAGATCACTACAAGTCATGTATTCTGATAATAAGACGTGGATAGTGTTCTTAGAATTTTTCGCCTTGACGATTAGTATAGATTTGCCTTTCTCGTAAGTGATGAAATTTTCAGCAACATCATTAGGTATACCGTTACCTGTATACTTAGGAGACATACCTGTGATACTATAGAATACTGTAGCAGCTCCAGTATCTATAACGCCATACTGATAATTAGTAGAATGCTTTTGCGTACTAAAGAAGTGCTTGACACTATTAGCAGTACTAAAGAAGATCCAATCTGTAGCTGGATAATCCTGAATTTCTATAGATTTAATATCTATTAACGATTGAGCTATAATATTGTAACCATCACTTATTAATTTTTGAAATGGCGACTTATCTTTAAGTGATTTTGATATAAAAATTGAGATAGGCTTTGTCATGTATATCCAATAATTACAGATTAGCTTTAATCAATTCTCGAATTTTAATCGCTTTCTCGAAATGATCCAATTTATGTTTCAAGATCCACCATTCGGCTACTTCCATTAATAGTTCTGGCTCAGTGTTCTTATTAGCAAAAAACGCATAAAAGGAAAGTCCGACGTTATCTCCTTTTAATTCAATCTTTTTATTGCAGACATTTATGATTTTCTGCTTTATAGCTTTATTCATTCCTCATCAAATAAGTCATCTAATTGCTTACCCATCATAAGAGCTTTAAAGCATCTCGTAGCGGCTATTACATCTGCTCTTGCATTATTAGGTGGCGAGTAGGCTTTCTTGAATATGATGGCATGTAACTCAGTCAAAGTAGGCCACTTGTATCCTGCGCCTTTACCTTTTAGCTTACAGTAGAATGTGCTCTCTTGCATGAGGCATATTCTCTCTTTCAGAAAAAGAGAATGTCTGATGCCTTTACGCAGATATTCTGCAGCCAGTACATTTTCGTTATAATTCATATTATGAGCGATGACATACTGTGCCTCTTTTAGAGATTTCTCAAATGCTTCCAATACGTCACTCAGTGGATTGCCTTTAGTGTCGATATCCTCTTGCTCGATACTGACCTTCTTTTGTATTTTTTCATTGAATGTATAACCTTCAGGAATAATGATTTCGTCAAAATCATCTGTAGGTTTGAGATCTTTATCTAAAATAATCCATGACATATGGATTATCCTCGGCCAATTAAAAGTATCCGAAAATGGAGCCTTCCAACTTTTAGGTTTATCTATTCCTGAGCAATCGAATATTAAATACATCTATTTTATTTGTTGTTATTTCTTAATTGTTCTACTACTTTTTCTGCCAGTTGATGTGACGTACTTTGTGATAGATTTATTTTAATAGGTTTTGCGTTTTCTGATGGAGCATAACTGGCCCATACATGGAAGTAGCCACTTACATCCTTTTCTACATATACACCAAGAGGCGTATCATAACTTCCATCCATCAACTTAAGCACTTTTCGTTCCACATTTGTTACCTCTGATGTGCTTTTGTCATGTATAGTAGATAGAGCTTTACGTAATTCTGTATCCTCAGCTCTACATTGGTACGCTATAACGCCCTGACCTGCGGCTGGCGCAAATTCTTTAGGATTAAGTTTTATAGTCTGAAAGCCTTCCAGATCTATGTCTAAGCTATGGACTTCTGCACTTGCAAGTATGATGGCATCATAAGATCCATCCTTGAGCTGTTGTATTCGTTGCAGAGTATTGCCATTTATAGCATTAGTGGTGACCTGAGTAGCTAAGTCTTTGATGATACGCTGGCGCCTGAGTGATGACGTTCCTATAGTGGCACCATCTTTTAATCTCAGATCATTACTCATAACTACAGCATTATTATTAATAAGTAGGAGGTCGGAAGGGTCCTCTCTCTTTGATAAAGCCCCTATCACTAATCCTGGGATAGCTGTTGTAGGTAAGTCCATAAGAAAATGCACAGCTATATCTATGCGCTTAGAAGCCAGTTCTTCATATAATGTTGTTATAGTGGAGCTTCTATCTTCTGTTTTATCAGAATTAAGGTCTTGAGCATCACTTTCCTTAGTACTAATGGCTCTTACCTCTGATATAAAGCCCTTATCACTTAATTTTTTTTTGAGGTCATTCTCTTGTAATAGAGCAAGATCACTGCCTTTGGAACCAATTATTATGAGTCTTCGCAATTTTTTTTGTTTGGGTATAAATATCCGTAACTAATTTTGCGTTTAATGAATGTAATACGAAAAAACTAAACTCTATTTTACTTCTAATAGCTATGATTATTACTCTAAATCAACTCATTTTTACCTAATTCATTGATATAGTGCATGTTAAGCAATTGTCTTATTAGGCACTATCTTTTTGTTAGTTTATGTGGTATAGATATTGTTTTAGTCGGATTAGTATCTTAGTGATCAAGAAGTAATACCGCAACTACAACTATGACATACACCCTAAAAACTATTGCTGAGCAGATAGGTGGCATTGTCTCCGGAGACGGAGATATCATTATTAATGGTGCTTCTAATCTGGAAAGTGCCGAAGAAGGCCAGATAGCCTTTCTCTCTAATGATAAGTACATAAGAACAGCAAAGAAAACCCGTGCATCTGCGATACTTCTTCACAAAGAGTGGCAAGATATAGACCTAAATGTACCTACTATTGCAGTAGATAACGTCTATGAGTCTCTTGCAGACTTATTGGCAATATTCGGTAATCATAGCAATCAGAATTATGTGATATCAGCAGCAGCATCTATAGCTAAGTCTGCATATGTGCACTCTAAGTGTAAGATCGATGCTTTTGCTGTTATCAAGGATAGCTCAAGGATAGGCGAGCATACAGTAATTATGAGTCATGCCTACGTGGGTAAAAATGTCACAATTGGTAAAAATTGTACATTATATCCTGGTGTTAAGATATACAATGACGTTATCATAGGTGATAATGTAATCCTTCATTCTAATGTTATCATAGGGTCTGACGGATTTGGTTTTGCACCCCTTAAGAATGGTACATTTAAGAAGATACCTCATATAGGTAATGTAGTGATAGAAGATGATGTAGAAATAGGGGCTAATACTGTGGTAGATAGAGCAACTATGGGCTCAACTCTTATAAGAAAAGGCGTAAAGCTCGATAACCTTATCCAAGTCGCCCATAATGTAGAGATAGGTAAGAATACAGTGATAGCAGCACAGGCAGGAATCGCTGGCAGCACCAAGGTAGGAGCTAACTGTCAGATCGGTGGGCAAGCTGCATTAGTAGGGCATATTAATATAGCAGATAGGACCCTTATACAAGGCCAAAGTGGTATGACTAAATCCACAAGAAAGGAAAATACAAAATGGTATGGTACGCCTGCCATAAATTATGACAATTATCTGAAATCCTTTGCTATATACAAGAATTTACCCGACCTTCAATCCAAAATAATCCAGTTAGAAAAGCAACTAAAATTGCTAACTGAGAGAGGCGATCAAATATGAAGCAGTGTACATTAAAGCAGAAGTTTGACTTAGAAGGTATCGGTCTTCATACTGGAGTCAATGTAAAATTAACTTGCCTTCCTTCTGAGGTAGGGACAGGCGTTACATTCAGAAGATTGGATGTAGAAGGACAACCTTCTATCCCTGCTAATATCACCAATGTAGATTCCACTTTTAGAAGTACGACTATCAAAAATGATGAAGTCTGTATACACACCATAGAGCATCTCTTGTCTGCATTCTTGGGTATGGGTATCGATAATGTTCTTGTAGAATTAAATGGACCTGAGATTCCAATATTAGATGGTAGTGCCATGCCTTTTGTAAAAGCGATCACTGCTGCAGGAATAGAGGAACAAGATGGAGAAAGAGACTACATAGAATTTGATAAAACTTTAGAATTTACAGACCCTGATAGCAAGGCGGAATACATGTATATTCCATGCAAAGAAGGTGAAGAATTTGAATATACTTCCATAATAGAATACAATTCTAAGGTAGGCCGTCAAGTGGCTATGTATCGACCCGAAGTTTCTTACAGTGATGAAATTGCTGGAAGCAGAACATTTGTATTTGTTAACGAATTAGAAGAGCTCGCCTCTAAAGGAGTTATCAAGGGTGGTAGAGTAGATAATGCCATCGTATTCAGCCACAAAGATTATTCTGCAGATAGAGTAAAAACTCTGGCTCAGAAATTTAATGTAGATGTAGATCTTGTCGTCGATAATGGAATCCTAAATGGATTGACTCTACAATTCCCCAATGAGCCAGCAAGACATAAGTTACTGGACTTAATCGGTGATCTCTATTTATTAAGGAAGCCTATTAGAGGAAAAATAATAGCTAAGCGACCAGGCCATACAGGTAATGTTGCTTTCGCTAAATTTCTCAAAATGGCAGCTGTAAAAAGAAGGAAATTAAAAGGACTACCAATCTACGATCCTACAGTAGAGCCATTGTATGACATAGAAGCTATTAAAGCACTCATTCCTCATCGTTATCCTTTCTTATTAGTAGATAAGATTATACAAGTTACTGATAAGCAAGTTGTAGGTGTAAAGAATGTCACCAGTAATGAGAATTTCTTTCCAGGACATTTCCCTGGTAATCCAGTTTTTCCAGGTGTACTCCAGATGGAAGCATTGGCACAGACTGGAGGTATATTAGCATTAACGACAGTAGAAATTCCAGGGAACTGGGATACTTACTTTCTGAAAATGGATAATGTAAAATTCAAAAAAATGGTAAAGCCTGGTGATACGCTGTTGCTTAAAATGGAGTTACTAAGTCCTATAAGAAGAGGTATCGTACATATGCAAGGGACAGCTTACGTCGGAGAGTCTATTGTATCTGAAGGCGAATTAACTGCACAGATAATAAAACGTCCATAATTTGATCCATCCAAGAGCTTTTGTACATGAGAACGCAGTAGTAGGAAATAATGTTACTATTGAACCCTTTGCATGTGTGCATGATAATGCTGTCATCGGAGACGGGAGCTGGATAGGCTCACAAGCTGTCATATACGGTAATACAACTATCGGAAAAAATGCTAAAATTTTTCCTTGTGCAGTCATAGGTGCTGATCCCCAAGATCTCAAATACAATGGAGAAGAAACTTCCGTAGAGATCGGGGACAATGTGATGATAAGAGAGTGTGTGACTATCAATAAGGGTACAGTAGCTTACGGTAAGACTATAGTCGAAGACAATACTCTACTCATGGCTTATGTGCATGTCGCTCATGATTGTCATATCAAGAAGCATTGTATTATAGCTAATGCAGTTAATATCGCAGGGCATGTAATTATAGGAGAACATGTGTCTATCGGCGGTATGACGGCGATACAACAATTCGTTACCATAGGCAGCCATTCGTATATCACGGGAGGTAGTCTCGTAAGAAAGAATGTACCACCATTTGTCAAAGCTGGAAGAGAACCACTCTCATATGTAGGTGTTAATCGGGTAGGACTTGAGAGAAGAGGATACACTGCACAATCCATTAATATAATTCAGGACATCTATAGATACCTATTTGTCAAGGGCTGGTCTATTAGTAAAGCGACTGAGCATATTAATACACAAATGGAGGATAGTCCAGAAAGGAAAATAATATTAGATTTCATAGATCAATCTGAAAGGGGATTAATGAGAGGATTTCAGAGTCTAATAAGCGCAGATTAAGTATGCTTATAAGCGTAGATAATATCAGTAAGCGCTACACCACGGGATGGGTTATCAAAGATTTTTCTCTACAGATACCTTCCAAATCTAAGATTGCTATTACTGGTCCCAATGGAAGTGGAAAATCTACACTAATTCAAATCATAGCCGGTTACCTATCATGCACTAAAGGTAATATCGCCTACAGTCATAACGGTAATAATATACAACGGGATAATATATATCAGCATATCTCAATGTCAGCTGCTTACGCAGAATTAGATGAAGAATTTACACCCACAGAAATACATAAACACTACTCTAACTTCAAAAAATTCCTAACATCTGATGCCAAAGAATTCTTAGAGCTTGCAGATCTGAAAAGAGAAAAAAATCAAACCATAAGTAGCTTCTCTTCAGGAATGAAACAACGATTGAGTATTGCACTTGCATGTTGCATGGATGTACCACTTTTAATTATGGATGAGCCTACATCTTTCTTAGATGGACAAAAAAAATCATGGTATCAAGATATGCTTGTCCGTTATGCTAAAGAAAAGACAGTCATTATAGCTTCTAATGATCCTTTAGATTATTCTTTTTGCGATAGTGTAATTTCTATTCTTTAAATCCAGAAGATCCAAATTTTCTTAAAGTTGCTTTCGGAGTGTAATCTTCATCATTGGTAAGAGAGACATGTCTGAGACCAATTGAATTATAATACCATTTAAATTTTAAGGTGTCGGAAAAGATTATAGATGAGAATTTGTTAAGATTAAGGCATGAACGAATGATTTCGTTGCAGACGAATTGAGTATGACAATGCTCGAAAAGAGTGAACCACGAAAGTGGGTGGGCTGAGTCATAGCGCTTGCTACCGCTGTGGGCGGCACACGTAATGATGAGTATTTTTAACGCAGAGATTGACTAATTCTATTATAATATAACCG
>ENA-ORXM01002296-ORXM01002296.1-marine-metagenome-genome-assembly--contig:-NODE-2296-length-22844-cov-5.032591_pt1 | contig 22844 bp, 25 predicted proteins | sample MGYA00237867_ERZ511480 | MGnify/ENA primary metagenome ERZ511480 (study PRJEB26309, sample SAMN06266103) | marine metagenome | isolation source: Algal blade | place: United Kingdom:Sidmouth, United...
TAGTACCCCTCGAGGCTTTTAGGCACGTCCAGGTGCGCTACGAAGCGAACATCGGGTTTGTCAATCCCCATACCAAAGGCAATCGTAGCGACGATGACTAAACCCTCTTCGCGCAAGAAAAGTTCCTGATGGTGTTGCCGCGTCGCGCTGTCCAAACCTGCGTGATAGGGCAATGCTTTTACCCCTCGTTTTTGTAACCAGGCTGCTGTAGAATCGACACTTTTGCGCGACAAGCAGTAAACAATCCCCGCATCATCTTGATGATTATCCTGATAAAACTTGAGGAGTTGCTGCCGCGCGTTTTGTTTGTCCACGACCGTATAGCGAATGTTGGGACGGTCAAAGGAAGAGATAAACTGCTCGGCGCGTTGCAACGAAAGTTTCTCGACCATTTCGCGCCGGGTGGCGTCGTCGGCGGTGGCGGTTAGGGCGATGCGGGGAACATTGGGAAAGCGCTCCGCTAATAGCGATAGCTGAATATATTCAGGCCGAAAGTCGTGGCCCCACTGCGATACACAGTGCGCTTCATCAATGGCAAAAAGCGCTACCTGGCTCCGGTCTAACAGCTCGAGCATTCTGGGCATGAGCAGGCGTTCGGGGGCGACGTAAAGAAGGTCTAGGTCGCCATTTAAGAGTTGCTGTTCAACGTCCCGAGCTTCCCCTGCGGAGAGGCTCGAGTTTAAAAAGGCCGCCTTCACGCCGACTTGCAACAGCGCGTCTACCTGGTCTTTCATCAGCGCGATAAGCGGTGAAACGACGACGCCGACACCGGGACGCAGCATGGCAGGTATTTGGTAGCACAGGGATTTGCCGCCGCCCGTGGGCATTAAGACAAGAGCGTCTTTGCCACCTAAGACTTCGGCAATGATATCGGCTTGTCGGCCCCGAAATGTTTCGTAGCCGAAAACCGTATTTAAGGTTGTTTGCGCCTGCCCAGTCACCCCTTTATTGTCGCATGTGCCAAGGGCAGGCACGAGACCTGCCCCTACAAATCCTGTATATTCAATGCTCGTCTTCGGACCTTGTCAGAACGCCCACTCGCCCCCACGCATCACAGCCTCAGTTTCACCGCTTTCGGTAATGCCATCTATGTCCATTTTGTCAGAACCCATCATAAAGTCGACGTGCTCGAGGCTTTCGTTCACCCCGACCGCAGCCGCTTCCTCTGAACTCATGTTTGCACCGTTTTGAATCGTAAAGGCGTAAGCGCGACCCAGGGCTAAGTGGCACGAGGCGTTTTCATCGTAGAGTGTGTTGTAAAAAAGCGTGCCCATCTGCGAAATAGGGCTGCTGTAAGGCACGAGTGCGACCTCGCCTAAGTGCTTAGCGCCTTCGTCGGTAGCAAGTAAGTTTTTCAAACTTTCCAGTCCCTGCGCCGCTTTGACATTAACGACCTTGCCCGCTTCAAAGGTAAACTCGAAGTCTTCAACAAGGTTGCCGTTGTAGCTAAGGGGTAGGGTACTTTTGACGACGCCATCTACACGGTCCTTGTGCGGCAGCGTGAAAACCTCTTCGGTCGGTAAATTGGCGACATAGTCGATACCCGCCTGGGTGGGCTGACTGCCGCCGAACCAGATGTGTCCTTTGGGCAAACCTACCTTTAGATCGGTGCCGGGGGCGCGGTAGTGCAGGGCTGTGTACTGCTTGTTGGTTAGGTAGGTGCGGCGTGTCTCGAGCCGTTCCAAATGCTTGCGCCATTCACCCACGGGGTCGGCTAAGTCGGCGCGTACGGCTTTAAAAACAGCCTCCCATAGTTTGGTCATGGCGTCAGACACATCAGGAAAAACTTTCTGCGCCCAGCTCTCAATCGGCATGGTGACAAGGCACCAGTTCACACCTGAACTGGTCACTGCTTTCATAAACGGCTTCAAGGCTTCGCGCCGCGCCTTCGAAGCGCGCGCGACCTTGTCAGGATCTTGGTCTTTGAGTAACGAGGGGTCCGTCGCACGAATCTCGATAAACGCGTCGGCGCGTTCGGCAGCGCCGTTTAAAGCTGTGCCCATCCAGGCAGGTAGTTCGTCGAACGTATCATCAGCGGCGTGCTCAAAATGCGACAGCGTTACCGCGTCATCACTCCAAATTAAATCTACGTAGCGGGCGCCCGCTGCGTAAGCACTATCTACGATTAAACGCGCAAGTTCAGCACCCTCGACAGGGGCGCGGAACATAACGTTTTGCCCCTTCTGAACATTGGCCCCAACATTGACAATCAGGTCGGCATAGTTTTTTAACTTTTCTTCAAAGGTCATTCTCTCTCCCAGGTTCCAAACTTGAATTTTAAATCTTCAGTCTTCAATTGCTGTACTAAAACAGCGGCGTGCTCGAGGCCACAGCCTCCGCCGCTTCGACGCGGTCTACGCGAAAGGTGAGTTCTTCATTGCGCAAGTGACAAAACGCGCGAATGTAAACGCCGTCGAAACGGTGTACATCAATAAGGCGTTCTTTCGCGCCGTAGTACATTTTGACGCTACCTTTTCGCGCCGCCGCATCCTCAAATAATTTGGCGTGAGGGCTTTTTGAAAAACTCATTGGAATGACCGAGCGTCGCTGTCCTTTGCTAAAAAGGAGGTTGCCATTTTTCTTTGCGTATTCATACAGGTCGCGGGTCAACTTAACGTCCTCTATACAGTAGCGTTCTAGCTTATCCCAGTCGCCCACGCGGTAATACTCGAGTGCGTCCAAACCCGAGCCGAGCTTGGACATGCCTAGGGTTTCTTTGGCAAGCGCGTCTAAACTCACGCGGCGGTTGATGCCTTTTTGCACCTCGAGCATCAAATCAAGCGTAGGTAAATCCAAAACCCAGTCACCCAATTCGCTCGCTAAAACAGGCCAGTCAAAGCCAATCAAATTAAAGCCGATAATCTCATCGGCACTTTTTAGCAGGGTCTCGAGGTCAGCAAAATTCTCTTCACGAAAGGTCAAAAAGCGGTCGTCTTCATAGTCGTAAACACCCACCAGGCTCACCCCGAGTTGCGCCTTATTGTGCGCCCCGCCGACCTCATCAAACGAGCGTTTGGTCTCGAGGTCGAGTACGAGCTGTTTCACGCGGTCGCCTGTTTATCATCATGCAGTTGGGCTAAACCGAGCAGGTTGACAAGTTTCAGGTGAATGTGTCCGTTAGTCGCGACTACCACGCGGCTGTCAAAGCTGTAAGGCTCACCCGCAGGTCCAGTAACGGTACCACCCGCCTCTTGAATAATGAGCCAACCCGCCGCAACGTCCCAAGCATTTAGCTTGAGTTCCCAAAAGCCGTCGAGTCGCCCACAGGCAACGTAGCAAAGGTCGAGCGCCGCTGCACCTGGACGGCGGACAGAGCGCACCTTGGGGTGAACCCTCGCAAAAATCTCGATATTTTCGCTAATCACGTCTTCGCTATAAGCAAATCCAGTTGCCAGTACAGTTTTAATAAGTTCGGGCTCGCTCGAGACATTTATCGGTGCACCGTTCAGATAAGCGCCCTCTCCCCGAACGGCGGTAAACAGATCGTTATGTGCACTATCAAAAACAACACCGACCTCCATCACCCCGTCAATTTCCAAGCCTATCGACACGCAGTAAAAAGGAAAGCCTTGCGCGTAGTTGGTCGTACCGTCAATCGGGTCGACAATCCAGCGCCAACGCGACTCGCCGTCTTGCCCGCCCTCTTCTCCGTAGACAACGTGCTCAGGGTGCTCGCTCAAAATAATCTCGCGGATGCGCTCCTCACAGAGTTTATCGGCGTGGGTGACAAGGTCGGTTTCATTCGATTTGGTGTCTATCTCGAGGTCGCCATCTACATAAAACTGCTGGATTTTTCCGGCAGCGTGGGCGGCGCGGACGGCGGTGGCTAAAAAAGTGCGGTGGTCGTTGGTCATGGTCTTACTATAGCTGTTATGGATAGAAGGGAACTTAAGCTAGAAAAAGAATCTAAAGATAAAGATGTTTCATCAAACCTACTCCCTTTCTCATAGAGATTGATGTATCCTCCAAAATATGCTGAGGCTCTTGCTTTTGAACGTTACCGTTATATTGATTTTATTGGTTAGTCTGTTTGTCCCTACGCAGGTACGTAACCAAAGCGACCTTCTGAACCATAAGCTCGGTCTCCCTTTGCCTTTCGTCACACAAGATATTTCCAACTTGTCTATCGGCGTGGAGGACAGCCCTCCCTTTCCTCAAAGGTTTTCCTTTTTATTTCCCTTAGAGAATCCGACTAAGATTTTATTCGTCAACTTATTTGTTAATTACTTGGTTTTGTTTCTTGCAGGCGTTTCTTTAACGAACTGGATTATGGTAAAAAAAAAGGCGAGCGTTCAAACGCTCGCCTAAGCTTAAGAATGTAGCTCAGTTGTTAAACCACCAGCGGCGGCTTGCCGGGATTTGAAGATCCCAAGCTTTGTAGATCGTCTGACTATCATTTTCAAACATACACCACTGGTCAGGGTTAAGGGGACAGACCGCTCTATTTCTTCCTGTCCGCTTCGCCACCAACTTAGCGTTATCCCTACTCGCGTTTCCGTTCTTGAAACGCAGGTAAGTGAAATACTCTTTATTCGCCACAATCTCGTCTGCCTCAACCATACCGATAGTATAGGAAATCTCAACGTTACCGTCCCCGAAGCGTGTATCTACATAGGGCTTACTGCTTGACGGCCAACTGGTAGAAGCGTATTCAAAGTCAGGGTAGCGACGCCAACCACCTTTTTCAGCGCGTGAAAAGTAAGTCCCAGGCCCCAAGGTTGAACCCGAAGAGTTATTGAGAAAGAAGTCATGCTCATAGCCACTACTTGAACCAAAGTTATCCTGAACCCAAGTCATATATTGCGTCGCATAACGGTTACCTGTACCCCGTGAAGATGGGTTAACATAGACCCTACCGTTTTTGGGTGCCCAGTTCTTTCTGGCGAGCGTTTCAAGCTCTGGCTCTGACTTTTCAGGCGTTGAGTTTACTATCTCTCGGGACCGCAACGACAGCGAAGAGACTCTTATATCCTTCTCCAGGTCGGCAACACCCACTTCGGGTGTTATGTCAGCCACTACCTTAATGACCTCAAATGCAGGGGCTTCTAGGCTTGCCGTCTCGAGTTCACCTGATCAAGAGTGTCGCCACTCCTAGAAGAGTTGTCCCAGACGAAAACCCGTAGTACCAGAAGCTAGAAAGCCCGGTCACTACGGGTAATCTGCGATGTGTCTAGCATCGCAATAGCCAGTTTACACAAGCATTATGTCTTAGGTCTTCTCTCAGGTAGTCAAAGCATCACTGATATGAGCCAGCGCGGTCTGTTGCCATTCAGTAAGCAGTACGCTTGCAAACTCTTAACCCGAGACCCCACACCTCACACAAGTGCCCTTGAACGCCGTTTAGCCAAGGCTCCTAAAGATGCGTATCTAGCGGTCGATTTGCTCAAAGTTAAACATCAAGGTGAGCGCATTGAAGGTGTGGGACGCTGTTATGACAGTAATAGCAAGCGCATCATGTGGGGTCATGCACTGCTGAGTAGCGCTTTGGTACGTCCAGACAAAGATCCTTATCTTTTACGCTGTGATCCCTTTCTAGACGAGCTGATGAGCACGCCCTTGTATCCTAAACTAAATCCAACAGAAGCTATGCTCACCGTGGCAGGCGACGCTTTTGTTGCAGGTGTCACCATTAAGGCCGTACTAGTCGACGCTGAGTTCACTACCCGCTTAGGTCTTCGCTCCTTGAAACATCTAGCTTTGCCACTCGTGGGTCGCTTTAGAGTGAATGCCAAAGTGATGTTCGAAGCCCAAAAAGTCAGCGTTAGAAACTTAGCAGAACGTTTTCCACCAGGCAAAGCACGCTGGTATCCAAAGCTTAAACGCTATGTCAAACGGCTCGAGGTTGACCTCGAAGAAGTCGGTGTGGTTGACCTCGTTATTATCTGGAAAGCCCAAGGTTTTGATTGGCACTTAAGTGTGCTGATCAGCACACTTAAAGCGGGTATCCAAGAACTTATCAATGCCTGGAATGCCCGTTGGAGTTTGGAAGTCTCGCACCGCACCAGGAAGCAGAACCTAGCCTTAGGTAACTGTCAGTGCTTTGCTTACGCCGCCCAGCTTCAACACGCTGACCTCGTTATTGACGCCTTCAATCTCATACGACATGAACGTCAGCGAACGCCTGGCTTAACTTGGAAACAAGCTCAGCAACAAGCTGCTCTTAACCTGCAAAACACCTTGCTGACCGGGGTTTCTCAACTTGCTGACAGAAATAGTACCTTCAGGACGCTTTTTCGCTAACTGGCGACACTCTTGCTGATGCGTAACCCATATCGCTCATAAATCCCTTGAATGTTTCAGGCCAGGACTCCGTTACAGACACTATTGTCTGACCTTCGTCTAGAGGAAGAAAACCGACGACCTCCTCACCATTCACTTTATAAGTATGAACGAGCTGATTAAGCGTAATGTCGTGAGCTCTAGCGAAGGCTTCAGTCTCTTCTAAGCTAAGCGCTTCTGTAAATTCTATTTGACTCGTCTCGCTTGAAGCTGTGACCGAGTCGGAGTCACAAGCTACCAACAGTAATAAGAACAATATAAACAGTGATACGAACTTCATTTTTAGCACCAACATCCTCCCTTAAAAGATGAAATGGTTATCATGTATCTAACGTTTTGCAATGCCTCCTCTCGTGAGAGTTAATGGCACAGGGTTAGATAACGCTAAAGGATGAAGTTTCCTGTGGTAGCTACAGTGTATAACCACTGCGTTTCATAAGTGTCTCATAATGTAAAAACTCACTCGTACTTCAAAAAAATTACCTATAACGTATAGCTTAACCATATAAAAACCTAAAGCCGGAATGCCCTTAATTTAAAGCCTCAACCTTCTCTTTTTTCCTAACTATGACATCTGGCGTCGGGTCTACTTTCTGCGCTGAAACCATAACTCCACTTCGGTTAGCGATTTCACCAGGCGAAGGTTTTAAAAAGGTAATGAGGCGCACGTGCCGGTCATAGGTAAAGTAGTTATACGCCCAATTCGCAAAGGCGTTGATACGGTTCTGGTGACCTGGCAGGTAAATAAGATGGATAAAAAGCCAGCCCAACCAGCCCAAAAAGCCTCGCAGTTTAAAGCCCCCGAGTTTTCTCGAGAGTTCCGCCACACCCGAATTACGCCCGATAATCGCCATAATGCCCTTATCGAAATAGCTGAAAGGTTCCGTAGCTTCGCCGTTCATCTGAGCAAGAATCTGCTTAGCTGCATGTTTGCCCTGCTGAATAGCCACCTGCGCGACTTGCGGGTACATGTTGCCCTTAGCGTCTTTAGCTGCCGACATATCACCTGTGACAAAGGCGTAGGGCTTGTCCGGCAAACTCAAGTTTCTTTCGACCTTGACGCGGTAGCCGCGCTCGAGTTCCAACCCCAGTTCCTCAACGAGCGGATGCGCCCGTATACCCGCCGCCCAAATAAGTGTTTCGGTAGGAATCGTTTCGCCACTTTTCAGTTCGACCTCATGCTCGCGCACTTCGGCGACGGTGGCGTTTAAGCGCACATCGACACCTCTATCACGTAAGACTTTCTCGGCATATTTGCGGGACACTTCGCTGTAAGGTGCTAGGACTTTGTCGGTCATCTCGAGCATAATCACATTGGCGCGTTTGACATCGAGTTCGGGGTAGTCGGTCTCCAGGGCGTGCTCGAACAGTTCGACGAGCGCCCCTGCCATCTCAACACCTGTGGGTCCAGCGCCCACCAGTACAAAATTCAAAATGCCTTTATCAATGAGTTCGGGATGGGCGCTGGCGCGTTCAAACTGATTGAGGATGTGGCTGCGCATGTTGGCGGCTTCGGTCAAGCTTTTCAAAAAGAAGCCGTGCTTTTTAACACCGGGTACGCCAAAATCGTTATAGACCGCGCCAATACCCAAGATTAAGTAATCGAAGCTGAGGCTCGAGCCGTCCGCAAGTCCGACCTCTTTGCCGTCCCAATCGATATCTGTAACTGTAGATTGACGGAACCGGAAGTTTTCTTGCTCTCTAAAAACGTCCCGCACCTGGTGGGCTATATCGCCAATCTCGAGGCCAGCGGTGGCAACCTGGTAAAGCAGCGGTTGAAAGGTGTGGTAATTATGCTGGTCAACCATCAGAATATCTACAGGCGCGTCTTTGAGCATCTTGGCAGCGTTGAGCCCCGCGAACCCCGCACCGATAATTAGAATTTTAGGTCGATTCGACATGGCATACTCCCTTTCTTATGCTTGCCCTACAGGCGTTCCTTACCCAAGTCTAAAGGTTTGATACTTATACAAAGTAGTCACCGTGGCACGCTTCGAGACTCGAGATTTTCTATGCAAAGTCCTCTGTGCGAGGCTTCCGCAAAACTAGGACAAATGTCCTATCCATGTGAATAATAGTATAAACTTTTTTTCACAAAGTCAATGTTTCTTCTTTCATGGTGTCCCTTATTCGGTATTTCTGCACTGACTCTCGCTCGCCGCGCATAACCTGCTGATGGCATGAACACAAATGGCATGAACACATAGGTTTAAATGCAGTATAAAGTCAAGGGAGATAACGAGTGACTTGCTATACTCGCCCCATGAAGAAGTTTTTGATTGTTCCGGGGCTCGCCCTTTTACTACTCTTGGGCGCTTGCAGCTCTGATCCCGAAGCGGGTCAGCCACTCAAACTAGCCGAGCAAGTCACCCTGAGCGCCTTTAAGCGGCTCGAGCCGACGATACTTGCCTGGAACAATTTGATGCCTGAAGATTACGACCCGACCTATCAAGACTTTCCGTGGGCGGTAGAAGACGGCGAAGCGATGATGCAAGAAACATTGCAGGCAACGCCACTTGTCGAAGAACTCGACGGGCAAGAGGTCAAAGTGTCGGGTTACGTTGTGCCTTTGGTAAGCGACGAAAACTCTGTCAGCGAATTTTTACTCGTGCCCTTCTTAGGGGCATGTGTTCACGTGCCGCCGCCTCCCGCAAATCAAATCGTCTATGTCAAACCGACCTATCCCCTACTCAACGAAGAGTCTTGGAATGTCGTATCGGTTGTGGGTGTGTTGAGCGCCGAGGGCAGAACGAGTGAGTTCGGCGCAGCAGGCTACGAGATAGATAACGCCGTGCTGATTGAATTTGACGAAGATGAATATGCTGGGGTCGTCCAGGCACCCGTCGTTGTAGACGGCGAATTAACCGACGATATCCCCTTTGTTGATAGGTGAACTCGGTGGCAAAACTAGGTGGTATAAGGGTTCATCAGCGAACTTTTACTGTTTCCATACCCACACGGCAGCATAAAAAATAAAGGCTCATGTTCAGAACAAGTGAAAAAGGAGAAAGTCTTTCCACTTTTCACTTTCTCCTTTTTCCTGCTGCGCCCAACCTTCAACCTTTAATTCAATGTCACTTACGCTGGACATGAGCCAAAATAAACCCTGGTTTGATGTAAAACGGCTTGCCGAGGGGCTTTACAGTATCGGTGAATTCGCTTATGACGAAAAGGTTATTTCCTTCCTGCTCGTCGGACTTGAAGACGCGGTTTTAATTGATACTGGCATGGGATTGTTCGATATTCAAAAGATTGTCAGCGAAATAACCCCGCTACCGTGTTCGGTGCTCAACACCCACAGCCATTTTGATCATGTAGGCGACAACTTTCGGTTTGAGCAGGTCTCGCTATTCGACCATCCTGAGAACCACCAGATAGCCGCGCATGGTTTTAGTGAACGGTCCTTAGCCAAATGGTTTGTTGCTGAAAAGTTTGTCGGCGAACCTCCCGCAGACTTACCGCAAAGCTACCGCATTCCCACTTTTCCGCAGGCCGACTTTTTTGCTGACGGCACAGTTTTGAAAAGGGCATCTTTTACTCTAGTGGCGCTTCATACGCCAGGACACGCTGAGGGTGAAGTTTGTTTTTTCGAGCCAACACGCGGCTGGCTTTTCGCAGGCGACCTGCTTTATGAGGGACCTATCTATATTGAAAAGGTGGGCGGCTTGGCAGACTACCGTGCCTCTATAGAAAAAATTAGCCGCTTATCCGTGAGCAGAATTTTCGCCTCACACAATGCGCCCGAGTTTCCACTCGAGAAACTCGAGCTTATCAAAAACGCTCTAGCAAAGCTTGAAACAGTTGAACTCGAGACCGAATTAGCTCTAGGGGGCAGCCTTAGCCTTGTCCCTTACTGAGCTTGCTGGACCTTAAAAAACCTACCTGTCATCTTCCTCACACTGTAAATCGCAAACGCACCTTAGGCTGATATTTAGAGACGCCTAATTTTTTTCTTAGGAGGTGCCCGTGCACCGCTCACCGATTAGCAGCTCGATGGAAGACTATTTGAAAGCTATTTTCGAGCTTGGCGAAAGCAAGGTCAAAACGCAGGACTTAGCCCGTGAACTGAGTGTCAGCGCGGCGAGCGTGACAGGCATGCTCAAAAAGCTCAGTGCACTCAAGCTTGTCAAACACGAACGCTATTACGGGGTGAGTTTGACGAAAGCGGGTCGGCTGATTGCTTTAGAAACCTTGCGCCACCACCGCCTGCTCGAGACCTACCTTGCTAGAGCGCTCGGCTACGCTTGGCACGAAGTACATGACGAAGCTGAGAAGCTCGAGCATCACATCAGCGAAGCGTTTGAAGATCGCATTGCCGAAGCTTTGGGCCACCCGACCCACGACCCACACGGCGACCCTATACCGCAGCGCGACGGCACCTTGCCCGCAAGTTTGGGACAACCCCTGAGTGACTTTGAAACACAGACGGACGTTGTTCTAAAACGTATCAAGCGGCAGGGCGGCGACATCCTCAAATATTTATCCGAGCACGGCCTGGTGCCAGGGGCAAGAGTCACCATCATAGAAAAATCTCCTTTTGAAGGACCGATTACTGTGGAGCAAGCAGGCGAAACCGTCGCCCTCTCCCGTGACCTAGCCCAAACGATTATGGCGCAAAACGTCGATGAGCTTGACAAAATCGAAGTCACCACTTAGTATTTTAGGCAAGCCTAAATTTTTAATTAGGCATATTTGGAGCTGATATGAAAATTATTTTTTCTCTACTAACTTTTAGCTTGCTTTTTACGGCTTGCGCCCCCGAGGGTGAGCCCAAGGTCGTGACGACCATAGGCATGCTTGGCGATATCGTGCAAACCGTCGGCGGTGACTGTGTCGAAACCGAGGTCATGATGGGTCCCGGCATTGACCCCCACCTTTACAAGGCGAGCGCGGGTGACGTTAAGACTTTGCAAAACGCCGATATTATTTTTTACTCAGGACTCCACCTCGAGGGTCAACTCGGTGAGGTCTTTGAAAACCTGCAAGACAAACGCCCCGTGATTGCCGCCGCCGAACGCGCTGTCACTGAAGCAAACGTGATTCAAACAGATGATAGCTACGGCGTCGACCCGCACGTCTGGATGGACGCTAGTCTGTGGGCGCAAACCGTCGATGTGGTCGCCGAAGAATTAAGTACTCTGAAACCCGACTGCGCCGAGGCGATTGCAACGCGCGCCGAAGTGTATAAACCGCAGCTCGAGGCGCTGCACACCTGGACTAATGAGAGTATCGCTACCATTCCTGAAGAGCAGCGCATCCTGGTCACCGCCCACGACGCCTTTGCCTATTACAGCAGGGCTTATGACATAGACGTGGCTGGCATTCAGGGTATTTCCACCGAGGCCGAAGCCGCCATTGCTGACATACGCGATACGGTAGACACCATCGTCGAGCGCAACGTTCCCGCTATTTTTGTCGAGAGTACGATTAACCCTCGAGCCATCGAAGCCGTGAAGCAAGCTGCCCAGGACAGAGGGCGCACCGTGGAGGTCGGCGGCGAACTTTTTTCCGATGCGATGGGTGAGGCCGGAACCGCCGACGGCACCAATATCGGCATGATTTACAGCAATACCAAAACGATTACAGAAGCATTGGGCGGCGAGGTAGCGCCGCTGCCTGACGATTTGCAAGCCTGGGCGAATCAGTGGGGGGTAAGTCAATGAGGAATGGGATAAAAGAAGAAAGAAGGAGGAAGAAAGATAAAAACCTAAAAGCTTCTGACCTTTTCTTTCTTCTTCAGTCTTCCTTCTTCAGTCAATTCTATCCCCTGTGCCTCTGCTCCCCTACCCCTCTGCCTAATGGGGATGTTTTGTGACCCCTTCCGTTCACGAACCCAACTTAGCGCTGCACGTCGAGGACTTAACCGTGAGCTACGGCGCAAAACCTGTGCTTTGGGACATCGACCTGGATATTCCTCCTGGTGTTTTAGCAGCGATTGTCGGGCCGAACGGGGCAGGGAAAAGTACGCTTATCAAAACGGTACTCGGGCTTATTAAACCGGCGGCAGGGCACGTTTATATTTATGGGCAGCCCTATGAACAGCAGCGCCGCATCGTGGGCTATGTACCGCAGCGCTCGTCGGTTGATTGGGACTTTCCAACCACGGCGATTGATGTGGTGACGATGGGCCTTTACGGACGTTTGGGATGGCTGCGGCGTCCGGGTAAGGCTGAAAAGAAATTAGCAGAGGAGGCCCTCGAGCAAGTCGGTATGCTCGACTTTGCCGGGCGGCAAATTTCGCAGCTTTCGGGCGGGCAGCAGCAGCGCGTATTTTTAGCTCGAGCCCTAGTACAAAACGCTGATATTTACTTTATGGATGAGCCGATGGCAGGCGTCGACGCGACGACTGAACGCGCTATTATCAATCTGCTTAGGCGCTTGCGTGACAACGGCAAAACCGTCATTGTCGTCCACCATGACTTAAGCACCGTGACGAACTATTTTGACTGGATGCTGTTTTTGAATGTCAGAACGATTGCTCAAGGCCCGGTGAAAGAGGTCTATACCAAGGACAACTTACGCGCGGCTTACGGTGATATGGTCGCGCTGCTTAGTCAGAACCCGCTCGAGGCCGTTCAAGATGCACCCGTTCAAGACGATATTCTCTCGTAAATAGTAATGGACATTTTCGCACTTCTCAACGATTTTACGATTCGCAATGTCGCCCTGGGCGCCATGTTTTTAGGTGTGAGCAGCGGCGTATTGGGCAGCTTTGCCGTGCTACGTAAACAAAGCCTTCTGGGCGATATGCTCTCGCACGCAGCGCTGCCTGGCATTGTGCTGGGTTTTATGGTGGCGGGTACGCGGCAACTCTTGCCACTGTTATTGGGCGCGCTTATTTCGGGTACATTGGCAGCACTGTTTATGCTCCTGCTTATCAAGCGTAGCCGCTTAAAAACGGACGCGGCGCTCGGCATTGTCCTCAGTTTCTTTTTTGCTATAGGTATTGTCTTACTCACGCTTGTGCAGGGTAATCCAAATGCCAATCAGGCAGGCTTGACGGGCTTCCTGTTTGGGCAAGCAGCCTCGATTGTACCCAGCGATTTATGGATACTCGCGGTCGTAACGGGCTTCGCCCTCGTTATCGTGACGCTACTTTGGAAAGAGTTCAAGGTGGTTACCTTCGACGCGCAATTTGCCCATACCCTGGGCTTTCCGACGGGCGTGCTCGAGATTGCCTTAACCAGTATGGTCGCGCTGGCCGTGGTTATCGGCTTACAGTTTGTCGGCGTTATCTTAATGGCGGCGATGATTATCGCGCCCGCTGTCGCGGCGCGGCAGTGGACCGAGCGTTTAGAGATTATGGTGCTATTAGCTGCGCTGTTCGGCGCGCTGAGCGGCGTGGTGGGCGCAGTTATCAGTGCGCTGGCGCGGGGGCTTTCGACAGGCCCCGTGATTGTTCTGTGCGCTTCGCTGATTGTCCTTATCTCACTACTATTTGCACCGAATCGCGGGTTGCTCTGGGCGGCCCTGAAACAGCGGCAACACCGGGCGTCCCTTCGTTCTCAGCAGATTCTGACGAGCCTTTACAAACTTGGGGAGGAGCACAATAACCCTGCCTACCTTACCGAACAAGGCATGATGAGCGCTTATTTTGGCGCTGACACAGCGCGGGTATTCAAGCGACTCGAGAGCCGCGGTTTCATCAGCCGCACGGTCCACATGCCCGAAGAGGGCGAGCACTGGGAACTGACCCCCGCCGGACGTCAAGAAGCCGAGCGCATTTTGCAAAGTTTTGAGGCTAGCAGCGAGAACCCCAAACTTGAAACGCCCGGAGCCAGCTATGCTTGACCTGCAAATCATTCTTGTCGGGGCACTCGTAGGGATAAGCTCGAGCCTGCTTGGAACTTTCTTAGTGTTGCGCAAAAGCAGCATGCTTTCCGACGCGATCAGCCACTCGATTTTGCTGGGGATTGTGCTAACTTATATGCTTATCCGCCAAACAAGCGGTCCCTTTTTCATCGTCGGCGCGGCGCTGGCAGGCGTGCTCACGGTTTACCTGACCGAGTTTTTAACCGATACCAAACGGGTCAAAAACGACGCAGCGATTGGCCTCGTTTTCCCAGCACTTTTTTCTATTGCAGTCATCCTTATCAACGTGTTTGCACGCAATGTCCATATAGATATCGACGCGGTGCTGTTTGGCGAAATTGGGTTTATCTGGCTCGATACGCTTTCTTTAGGTGGGTTTGACATCCCTGTGAGCCTGGTGACGATGAGCATTATTGCGGCAATTAACCTTGCCTTCGTGCTTATTTTTTATAAAGAGTTGAAGATAAGCACCTTCGATGAAGCGCTGGCAAAAGCACTCGGCTATAAACCAGGTTTACTCTTCTACGCTCTGTTGACTCTAACAAGCGTTACAGCCGTAACGGCGTTTGACGCTGTAGGGGCGATTCTCCTTATCGCCTTCATTATTGTGCCACCTGCGGCGGCCTATTTGCTCACCGACAAGCTCTGGCGCATGATGCTTTACGGCTCGCTTATTTCGGTGGGCTCGAGCCTACTGGGCTATTACCTGGCTATTGTCTGGGATGTTTCTATCGCCGGGATGATGGCAGTGATGACGGGCATTTTCCTCATTTTGGCTTTTTTATTCAGTCCGCGTTATGGTCTTATTGCCCAGGAGCTTATCCGGCGCAACCAGCGTTTTGATAATGAGGAACGGGCACTGGTTGTTCACCTGTACAACCATGAGGAAAGTGTCCACCGCGCTGAAGAGAATGTCGTCGGCGCACTGAACGAGCACCTGCGCTGGAACCGCGAGAAAACCCAAAATGTCCTGATGCGTAGCCTTGACGAACGCTTAATTTTGCGTGAAGGTAACACGCTTATGCTGACACCAAAAGGAAGGATTGTCGCACAAGAGATTATGGAACCGTGGCGCGGCAACGCGAGGCCGGATATAGTTTCTTGAGCAAAAAGGGCATGGGTTTTTTGAAAAGCCTTGTCCCTAACGCTCATTCAGGTTGTGTATTCCCGCACTGTAGGGGCGCAAGGCCTTGCGCCCCTACGACAAATGTTGACGTTTATCGGGCTTAGCTTTCCTCACTGGTTTTAAGGGACATTAACCATTGGAGAAACAGTATCCTGTTTATTATTCTCTATAAAGCTTACTCTTGAAAGGGCCTGGGGCCCTTGTTCACACCTTCATCTCCCCTACCCCTAACCAACTAAATAACCCTCATTATCACAAAACCGTCATACCCCTTGGAACCAACCGTTTGTAGCGCGGTAGCCTCGACTCTGGGTTCCCCAGAAATCATCTCCAAAACGCGCCTGACACCCTTAACACTTTCATCGTCGCTTTTTGCATTCACGACCGCACCCCCGCGCACAACGTTATCAATCACTATCAAACTGCCAGGGCGTGAGAGTTTAAGCGCCCACTCAAAGTAAGCAGGGTTGTTAGGCTTATCAGCGTCGATAAAAATAAAGTCAAACACTGAATCTTCTTCAAGCTGTGGCAAAGTGTCCAGGGCCTCACCCACACGAATATCAATGACCTTTTCCAAACCAGCTCGAGCCACGTTCTTCCGCGCTACCTCAGCGTGTTTCGGGTCGGCCTCGAGACTAATTACACGTCCGCCCTCTGGCACAGCTCGAGCTAAACAAATCGTGCTGTATCCGCCAAGCGTGCCTAGCTCGAGGATGCGCCGCGCTCCGTGCAGCTTTGCCAGCAGCGACAAGAATTTTCCCTGGCTTGGTGAAACGTCATAGGGAGGTAACCCAGCCTTTTTATTTTCAGCAAGCACCTCCTCTAGAACCTTGTCATGGGGTTTGAGTAAGCTTTCAAAATAAGTGTCGACGGCTGTCCAGGTTTCGGTCACGGCGTACCTCCAGAAGGGCTTGAATAAGATGTGTCAACGGCATATTCACACTGTACAAAAAACGTAGCCACCTCGGCTAAGCTGGGATAGCGATGTCTGGCTGGGACGCTCCCTATCCACCCTTTAGCTCAATTGAACATCACTACCAGCCCAACGCTAAACGCGTCCTTGCCGCTGTCAAGAAGGTGCTAGAAACATAGAGCTAAAATGAACAATTTAACGCCTCACGGACCGCTCATCCTTTAAGCTGAACTCGGAAGTAGAGGGAGTCAACCCCCGTCACCTAGTTCAATTACCTCTTACGGGAGTACCGAGGTCTTAGAGGTTGCTATGCAAAGCCGCTCTGGCCTGACTCTATTAGAATTGCTTATCGTCGTTGCCATTTTAGGCATATTAGCTGTGGTTGCATTTGCTGGCCTACTGAATACGCGCAAACAGGCGCAATACGCTGCAGCCACGATGCTTCTAAACAACTTAGCGCAAGAGCTGACGATATGTCTCATCGATAACGGTGATTTTCCCGCCGACACCACACCCAATAGGCCCCCTGCCGAATGTCCCGACATGACCTGGCCTAGCCAAAATGACATACCGTTCAACTCCACTATCGACTATGAAAACTGGGTCGTCGACGGCAACCGCTGGATAGGCATTACCTTTTGGGGTGAGGCCAATAACCGTGCAGGTATTCCTAGCTTCAGCAATTTAGGCTCGGGCTTCAAGCGGCATAAAACAGCGAGTAACCTCACCTTTTCACTGGCCCTCGAGACCCCATAAACCCCAGTCAAAGCTAAGCTACTATCACCCCCGAAGTAATGCGTTTATGCTTAAGGCGTGAGCCTGACCTATCCCAGCAATACTGAAACTGCTCAGGTACGCAGTAGCGCTATCAGTTTAAAAAGTGTCTGCGTTAGCTTTGAGGGCAATTCTATTCTCAAAGATGTAACGCTTAATGTTCAAAAGGGTGAATTCGTCGCCCTGATTGGTCCCTCGGGCGGCGGCAAAAGTACCCTGCTGCGCGTAATTGCGGGCTTGCTAGAAGCTGATAAGGGCAAGGTCCAAGTCAGCAGCCGCCCGGCAGTTGTTTTTCAGGACTACCGCCTGCTACCCTGGCGCACCGCAAGCGAGAACGTCAACTTGCCGCGCGAGCTTACCGGACAGGGCGAAGCACCTAGAGATGTGCTCAAACAAGTCGGTATGCTCGAGCACGCCGACCGCTATCCGCACCAGTTATCCGGCGGCATGCGGGCTAGAGTCGCCATTGCCAGAGCCCTTGCCCAAGAGGGTGATGTGCTGCTGATGGACGAACCGTTCGCTGCGCTAGACGCGCTCGTACGCGAACGCTTCAATCTAGAACTTAAACGCTTACACGAAAAAACTGGCAAGACCATTTTGTTTGTTACCCACAGCATCCGCGAGGCTGTATATCTGGCTGACAGGGTTGTCGTGTTGCAAGACGGCGTTATAGATACAGTACTCGAGTCTAAAAATGAGGGTCGCATTACTGCTTATGATGACGGTATCGAAGCCGTTTTACGCGCCAAACTGGGGATGGGTGACTCGACCTTTATTCGGCACAAACCCAAACACCGCCGCTTCCCGTGGGAGATTTTAGGCGTTTTCGGTTTGAGCCTACTTACCTTGTTAGCATGGAGTCTACTTTCAACGCGCATCTCTCCCCTATTTTTACCCTCACCCGCTGACGTTTGGCAAGCCGCTTTGGATAACGCAAGCCTACTTATCAAACACACCTTAGCAACGCTGCGGGTGACCGCCTTGAGCGTTCTTGCGTCTCTGCTTATCGGCGTACCGGTTGGCTATTTGATGGGACGAAAACTTGCCGCTGAGCGGTTGCTCTCCCCGTTTATCGTCGCGCTGCAAGCTATTCCAACCATCATCATTGCGCCGCTACTCGTACTGTGGATAGGCTACGGGCTGACCGCGAAACTCCTCACGACGACTCTCATTTCTATTTTTCCGGTGCTTATTTCAACGATGGTCGGTATACGCGAAGTAGACCGCGTGTACCGCGAAGTCTTTAAAACCATCGGCGCAAATGCTTGGGGAAGTTTTACACGCCTCGAGTCCCCAGGTGCCCTGCCTGTAGTCCTGGGCGGCCTGCGTTTAACGGTAACCCTGGCACTCATTGGCACGGTGGTCAGCGAGTTTATTTTCGGCGGCCCCGGCTTAGGCTTTTTCGCCAACAGCGAACGCCTCAACTTCCGCGTGGCGAACGCCATTGCCGCTGTTGCCATAAACGTTGCACTAGGCTTAGGGCTTTATTTGATGGTGAGTTTACTCGAGGGGTGGGTTCTGCGCTACCGGAAGCAGTAACGCTCTCATACTGACACTAAAGCGTAAATGAAAGTTGGAGTAGAAAGGAAAAAGGAGAAAGTGAAAAGCGACACCTGACCGTCCTACTTTCTCCTTTTTCCTTTTCACTTTCTCCTATCAAACTTGCCTAATCTTCCCCATCCAAAAACATTCCCATCGCGTGGTAGCCCGCGTCAACATGAATCGTCTCACCTGTAATACCGCTGCCAAGCTGGTCAGACACGAGTGAGAGAGCTAAACCACCGACCTCTTCCTGGGTGATATTGCGTTTCATCATGCTGCGGCTACCGACTTCCGAAAACATGCCGCCGAAACCTGAAATACTTCTCGCTGCAATGGTACGCAAGGGTCCAGCGCTTATCGCATTCACCCGAATGCTGGCTTTACCAAGGTCGTAAGCTAAGTAGCGTGTACTGGCCTCGAGTGCCGCTTTCGCCACACCCATCATGTTGTAATGCGGCACCACGCGCTCAGCCGCTAAATAGGTCAGTGTGAGGATGCTGCCGCCACTTGGCATAAGGTGCTGGGCACGCTGTGCGACCGCGACAAGCGAATAAGCTGAGACGTCCATCGCTGTTTTCCAGTCCTCGCGCGTCGTGTCTACAAAAGGTTGTTCAAAGGTCGCACCTGGCGCAAACGCAACCGCGTGAATCACAAAGTCGATTTGTCCAAACTTCGTTTCTACCTCTTTGAAGAGGGTGTCAATTTCGTCGTCGTTGGTCACGTCGCATTGCAAAAGCAATGGGTCTTTGCAATTTTCAGTGAGCTTTTCTAAGATGCCCTGAAGCCGCTCACCCTGATAGCTAAAGGCCATTTGCGCCCCGGCCTCGTTAAGCGCCTCGGCAATCGCCCAAGCAATCGAACGCTGATTTGCAACCCCGAACACCACACCTTTTTTATCTGATAAATCAATTGTATACATGCTCTGAAGTTTACCTTACTTTTTGCACGCGTGCGTCTCGACTTATAAACTCAAGCTTGCTTACTCTCCATTATGACAACCATTACGTTCGGTCATCGTTTGGACAGTGTTCATATAAGCTGCGTTGAGATTAAGACGCTCTTCGCGGTCAATTTTTCTATTGACAAAGTACTCGTCCATAAGCTGTGCAGCCACTTCATCTTCAAACAGTACTTGCGCCATAACGCAGCATTGGTGACAAGATGACTAAGCTTACCGAGAGTAAAACGGCTTTGTCTTTAACTTCATGTATTATTCAAAGTCCGCTTCACTCCAAAGGAACTGGTCAACCGAATTACTTGTGTAGTGTAGAAGGAGGCTCGTTTCAGCCGCTCATCTGCTAGCCTCCTTGAGCAATAGCTTCACCACTTTCAGGCGGTTTGCCAAGTCGCTCGTAAAGCTCTGTCATAAGATTATAAATCTCCTGGGCGTCAGGGTCGTTTGAGTTTTGCAGCCAGCTCTCAGCGTCACGTACGAGCACTTCGACTTGCCGCCCTAACTCGTCACGCTGCGCCGTTGCCTCGGTGCCTTCTAAATCGTACTCGGTCGGATGAACACCGTCGCGTTCGCACTGGTCATCATCACTGATATGTTCAGGGCGTTGCCCATACCGTTTTGGACTATCACTCATTATCTTGCCTCCTGCCCTCCACTTTAAGTGGAAGCCAAGCGGGTAACTGTATTACATTCTCTAGTTGGACGGCTTTAGCGCTGAAATTAGCGCTGAAAGCTAATCGAGCCCGCCAATAAAAAAGGGCCCGAAGGCCCTTAGTATAGTTTATAGTTTGCTTTGAGTTTAAGGCGCTTCTTCAGCACCAACCTGAACCGTGACCTGTCCAGCATCCACCGCGCCGTTGACATCTTCAACCGTGTAAAAGAAGGTGTCTGCCCCCTCATAACCTGCGTTCGGCGTATAAACAATAAGGGCATTACCATTAATCTGAACCGTACCGTTATTGGGATCTGTCGCCGTCGTAATGGTCAGCGTGTCCCCATCTTCATCACTATCGTTAGCCAACACATCAATCGTTACACTGGTGTCAAGGTCGGTAACGGCCGTGTCATCCTCGGCAACAGGTGCACTGTTGGCAAAAACGGTAAAAGGAAACTCTTGCGCAACAGCTTCGTTAACGCCGTTAACCGCGTAAAGTGTTAAGAAGTGTACGCCGTTTCCTAACTGCTCAGCGCTCACCTTGCCCGCAAAAGAAGGAGCTGCGTCATCTCCAAGTCTGTAGGTAAAAACTTCGTCTCCGTCAATCGCAGCAATGAGTCTGATAATGCCACTTTCAGGATCAAGTGCACGCCCTACTATCCCAAATTCACCTGACTGGGGGGTCGTTGGTACCGTCGCCTCGAGAAACGCTAAGCTACCGTCCACCTGGACATCAAGGCTGAAAGGGTCATTTTCTTGACCCGTATTATCTTTCGCAACAACCTCGAGCGAGGCGGGTACCAAACCTACATCATCCCCTTCAAAAGGCACAGCAAAGACAAAGGGGTTTTTAAAGTCTTCCGCATCATCATCCAGCGTCAGCAAATCGCGCCATTTTTCGGAATAGGTTACGTCACCGAAGGCGTCGGTTTCGCCCTGTTTTAAAATAGCGGCGACTTCGACAATTTGGCGCTCATCAGAGGCTGTAATTTCGGTGCGAACACTGTTATTAGAAACCCTGGAATTCGTATTCGGGTTATACATTTCGGCTGCGGGCACGAGTATGTTGCCATCTGTAGACCGGCGAACCGGTATGCGATTAATATAAGCGGCTGCGACATTAGGAATAGTGTCGGGAACCGACTCGGCAGGGTTACGGTCACAGGCGGCTAGGATTATCAAGGAAAGCGCAAGTAACAGAGTGAATAGTTTCTTCATAGCTTACCCGTCATCGCCCAGAGGCACTTGAATAGCGACAGAGTAGGGTCCTGCACGAAAATCATTGCCCAAGTCATTTGTACCGTAGATGTAGAAATCTGCGTAAGCACCTACTGCGCCTCCTCTAAAAAGAAGGTCAAAGTCAGCGGACGCTATAGTAATGGGCGTGAGACTCATATTCGGTGTATTGACCGCCGGACCGCGGGCATAACGTACGCCCTCAGAATCAAAGCGGCAGCCGAGCGTCTCACCAGGAACACCTGGATTTCTAGGATCGGGGCTATTAACAGGTAACGGGTTTGTACAGGTTAAGCCAGCGGGTACATAAACGTTTAACGCGCCCGTGCTATTGACGACGTGATCACCTGGAAATAGAGGGTTACCGCTCGAGTCATAAAATTCAATCGTATATCCCTCTACAGTTGCACCTATGGCCCCAGCCCGACTCGTAAAATAAAGAATGTGAGACGGAACAGTAAAAGTTACTGCGCCCGTGTCTTGGTTGATATCGTAGCTAAAGCCTAAGGGTGCGGGGCTAATGCCCAAATCGACACTCTCCCTATTAAGGCCAGTATTAATAGAACCAATATAACCACCACACCCTGAGAGTAGTAATAAGAACGCTGCTATCAAAAGAAAACTTAGTCGCTTCATGCAAGCTCCTCCTTGAGCTGTGGATTTACAATATAGAACGAAAGACGTTTCAAGCCAGCCAGAAAATCCACAGGTTCGACGTGAACGTCGTCTGGAACGTTGATCACGCTTGGTGCAAAATTGAGAATACCCTTTATGCCAGCAGCTACAAGTGCATCTGCCGCATCCTGCGCTGCGCCGTGGGGAACGGTTAAAAAGCCGATATCGACACCCTTTTCTTTCACAACACGCGGCATGTCGTCGACGTGGTGGACAGGCATACCTTTTACCTCACCACCGACACGTTCAGGGTCAATGTCAAAATAGGCTTTGAGGCTAAAATCGTACTGGTCGAAGTTCGGGTAGTGCGCAATCGCCTGCCCTAAACGGCCCATACCTACAATGCCGACGCTCCAGGCCCGGGTCAAACCTAAAATGCGCCGCAGTTCACGGCGTAAGGTCGGCACGGTGTAGCCTGCGCCGCGCGTACCAAAGCGCCCAAAGTAGGCGAGGTCTTTACGCACTTGAAAGGCGGACACATGCGCCTCATCTGCAAGTTGTTCAGACGAAGTGTTTTTAATGCCCTGATTCTCGAGACCCGTCAGAATCCTCAAATAGGTTACCAAGCGGCTAATCGTAGCAGTTGGAATCGTAGACATGTTTAAAAGGTCCTCACAAAGTGTTCTACGCCCTGCTCATTCAGTCTTGCTTGCGCTGAACTCAGGCCGCTTTCGTCAAAGGGACCGACTAGAAGTTTGATGAAGCTACCTTCTCTCACTTCGGCAACCGCAAAGCCAAAACTCTCGAGCCTTTCACGTTGCGGCCTTGCACCTTCGGAACTATCGTAGGCACCTGCTTGAATGTAGCTGCCTTGTAAACCGCTGGCAGGCGTAGCTGTCTGTGCGGTATTTACAGTAGTGTTTGCAGCGGTTTCCGC
>ENA-ORXM01002297-ORXM01002297.1-marine-metagenome-genome-assembly--contig:-NODE-2297-length-22843-cov-622.457656_pt1 | contig 22843 bp, 14 predicted proteins | sample MGYA00237867_ERZ511480 | MGnify/ENA primary metagenome ERZ511480 (study PRJEB26309, sample SAMN06266103) | marine metagenome | isolation source: Algal blade | place: United Kingdom:Sidmouth, United...
TTTAAGGATTTTTTGGTGAAGAGTCATTTTAAAAGAAATACTCAAAAAAGTAAATAAATTTGTGAAACAGTGTACTATGTGACCAAACTTAATATTTTTTAATATTTTTAAATTTTGTTCCTGCTAAAATGAAATAGCATAAACAACACATAAATAAAAATTTATAATATGAAACACTTATTTATTCCTTTATTATTTACTTTTTTCTTTGCCTCCAAACAAGTTAATGCACAAGCTGTTGCTGACTTTACGGTCACCACGATACATGGTGAAACTTTTAACTTGTACGAAAAGCTGGACGAGGGCAAATATGTCTTTCTTGACTTCTTTTTCGAGACTTGCCAACCTTGTATTGACATGATACCGGAGATGAATGAAATTTTTACCGAATACGGTTGCAACAACTCTGACGATATTTTCTTCCTTGCAATTGACGTGCTTGGAACAGATGAGTCTATCTCGGTTTTTAAAGAGACTTATAACAGTAAATTGCCGGCAGTCAGTAGTGAAGAAGGTGGTGGTAGTGCGGTCTCAGATGTGCTTACCGATAATGCCTATCCCACCCTATTGCTTATTTCACCTGAAAGAGAAATTGTGTCGGATATTTATCCCCCTACGTATGCAAGTATCACTTGGGTATTTAACAACTTTTCAATTCCTACTGCTCCTGACGCTTGTGGCATTGTAAGTTCGGTTGACGATGTACTCGCCGAAAAATTGAATGTTTTTCCCAACCCTGCGTCTGATAATTTGACAGTAACTTGGGCAACTACAGAGACTACAAGCATTAATATCGTTGATACTTTTGGCAAAGTAATTACTGAAATAAATGTAACCGGTACACACAGAAGTATACAGGTAAACACCGATAATCTTGCATCAGGTACCTACATTTTGACTACAAACAATGCCCAAGGCGTTAACGGTAGAATTCTTTTTCAAAAAATGTAAGGCAAGAGGCAGTAGTCGCTGACAGAGGCATACACATTAACGAATCGCCTTAGGAACAGGGTTTCAATAAATGCAGATTTTGACTTTTTCTTTTTCCCTTTTTCTGCGTTATGAAAATCCTTGTATAGCTTGGCTATGCGCGGTTTTCATGTCTTGAAAAAGAAAAAAATAAAGTCGTCAAGAACCTGCATTTATTTTGTTCCTGATACTTACTGCTTAGGGAAGAGGAAGAAAATAAATAAATTGCCCCATTATGCTTGTTCTTTTCCCTTCTAAAAAACACAAAAAATAGTTCCGTAGCTATGGCTATGCAACGATTTTTTGAATTCTTTAGAAGAAAAAATTACGGCGTATTATGGAACAATTTATTTAATTTCTTTCACTTAGAATAATTCTCATTTTCATAAAAAAGTCTGTACCGGAAATTCCGATACAGACTTTTAATTTTATTGAGAAAAATAATTTATTTATCTTGCATTAATTACCGTTCAATGAACCTGCATTGGCACAACTGATAATCACCATCACTTCTGCCATACCTGCTATCATACCCGGACAATCATCAGCATCTGAGACAGATGATAAACCATAGGTCGTATTGGCTGTAGGAGATACGGGAATGGCATCACCGCTATTGTAACCTGTAATCGTGGTGCCATCGGTAAGTGCTATGGTATAAGGTCCTGTGCCACCGTCTATAGTTACAAACAAATCTACGCTGCTGCTGTTGCAGATTTGTCCGCCGCCGGAGATGGTGGCGGTGTAGTCTTCACAGGGTAGCTGTATACATTCAGGTATGTCAACCGTGACATCTACCATACATCCTAAATCTGTACCGTCTTGAATAGTAAATACCGTACCCGGTGCAGCGGTAGTAGGTCCTGTAATAGTAAATGTAGATGTAACTCCTGCGCCTGTTCCTGTGGCTGTACCTACAGTAGCGCCTGTGTTATCTAAAATATTGAAGTTACCAGAGCTATTTGCCTCATCAAAAGTAACAGTGACTACGGCATTAGTTGGGTCTGCTGTGTCGCACACTGCCATAGCAGTCGCACTGGATATTGAACATGGAGGCGTAAAACATCCACCAATACCTGCAAAAGAGCCGGAAGGACTGGAACCTACACCTGTATCACCATCAGCATCACAATCAGAACCCGGTGCATTACTCAAGCCATAAATATAGGTGACTTGCGTGATTAAATCAGTAGAAGCCAAACCGGATACACCCGTTGTGAGGCCTGAATTGGGACCACTACCTGAACCAGTGTCTTCACCATTTTGTCCCTCATTGGTACAGGTGTTGGCAGTAGCGTTAAGGTCATCAGCTTGTGTAGTAAATACTCCGGTAGTGCTGGAAAGTGCCACAGAAGAAACAGTCATACCTGCTACGTATTGAGCATTACAATAGTTGGCAATGGCAGCCGTAGTAGCGGCGGCTGTATTTAATCCCGTAATTGGATTCCCTCCGGAATCAGTAGCGGCACTAACGAAACCAAAACCATATTCGTATGCCTCAGAAGATCCATTTTGTGAGGTAGCCTCAAATTGAAAATTAGCAACATCAGAATTAAAGCCGTTAATCATATCAACTGTCATTACGATGATACCATTGCTACATGGACAGTCGTCAGAAGTCGTACCTGCAAAATCTGAACTCGTTGTCAAGGCACCTGTTCCGCCCCATCCGGCACCTATTGAGTAATCACCATCATCGCACGTACCATTAGCATTTGGTGTTGTTACAATAGCTTCGTAAGTGACTTCTATATCCAAAGTACCATCAGCGTTTAAATCTATTTGATTAGTTGTAGCAGGGGCGGCAGTACCTGCTTCGGTTTGAGAAATAGAGCCTGGAGCAAAGTCATCTTCATTAAAATCCCATGAATCGCCTGTACATTGGGCATTTAGGATGACAGTACCTATAAAAAAAAGGAATGTCAAGGGCAAAATAAAACATAATTTTTTCATAACAATTTGGTCTTAAATAAATTAAAATTCAAAGTTAATATAAAATTATTGCTTAAACAATATTTGTCATATATATGTTTAAATATAATGAATTTGCTTAAAATGTAGCTCGTACATTCGCCCTTCCGATATGCACCACTTTATTTTCGCCCGTTTTGCGCCCTTCATAGCTGATACTCATCAGCACATTGCGCGAAATACGGCGGTCGAAGGTGAGGTTCCACAAAAAGTTTTTACCGTTTTGCAAGCCGTCGAGCATTGCGTATTCTACGGGCGTATTGCGTGTGCCTGTGTAGGTGACATTTACGAATGAAAACTTAGCACTTATTTCTGACTTAGAGACTTTATTATAGGTGAATTCGGTGCTGATATTGTGGTTTTGCGTGGTTTCTTTTTCGTTGATTTGGTTGCGCCTGTCGGCGAATGTATAGGCGAGTGTGAGGCGTGCATTTTTCTGAAAAATATATTTCACTATCGGTGAAAATTCCCAAAAAATTATGTCGTAGTCTTTCACTTGAAAAAACTCCGAATCATTGAATCGAGTACCTCGCGAAGCATCGAGTTTTGTTCCTACTTTTTTACTCGGATTCCAACGGGCTTTGATGGATTGCTCCGTGCGTCGTCGGGCTTCATAACCTGTCGTCAGAATGCGTCGATTTCGATTGTCTTGCATACCAAATTGCACACCAAACACTTGATTCGTTCGATTGAAAAACAGTGTATTACGAATATTAGCAGAAAGCGATACCAACGAGGTATCACTCACCGATAATTCAAAAGGATTCCAAGGGCGCACCTCTGCCGATTCGAGGGTTTTTCTTTGGATTTGAAAGGTGGCAACATTCCTGAATTTTGACAAAAACTTCAAGGTTTTTCGCTTACTCGTGCGCCACAATTTTACGGGATTTAGCTCTACACTCTGACTAAAATTGACGTTATTAGACCGGATAAAATCATTCGTAAAAGTCGTCACGCGAATGTGGTCTGCATTATCCGCAAAATTCGCGATTTCAAACTCATCCAACTGCCGCACGCTGTCCATATTTCGGTCTATCCAAGTATACACACCTTCGCCCGGATTCACCTGCACATACGTAAATTCGATGCGCTGTTGTTGTCCCGAACCCAACTCATACACCGTATTCGCTCGTACAAATCCTTGCTTCACAAGCAGCAAATATTCCAACCGACCAAGATAAGTTTCCTGCGGTCTTTCTTGGGTTAAAAGTGAGTCCTGTATCCGCAAATTTCGGTAGGTCAAATTCCAATTCAAGCGCGAATGTTTATACTTCGCCCACAAGCCTTTCAGATTGACCTCATCCGCTACCGTAGCCAGTTCCAAATCTGCTTGTTTCGGCATATAATCATAACGGCGCGTATACTCCGTCCTCCACTGAAAAACTTGCGATTCGCCCGTCTCTAAATAGGCTTTTAATACATCAAACTTGAAACTCGAAATCCGCAAAGTATCTCCACCTGCATCGTATTTTCGATTGTCTTCGCGCTCCGCGAAAATTCCTATTTTAAAATTATTTAGCTTCGCAAATGTTTTAGATAAATTCGCTTTTGGGCGAAAAAAACGCGTATCTTCCTTCAATCCTTTTGAAGTCAAAAAACTCCCCGAAAAATCCACATTAAAGCCCTTGTATTCGCCCCGCATATCGGCTGAATGTTTAATTCCGGTATACACCGAATCTCGCAAATAAGTGCCAAGCGTATATCGCAAATTGCCCATACCTTTTTTCTCCAAATTAAAACCCGTATTCAACAAATGCTCATCTATTTGCGCCGTTCTATCTGTGTTCCAATCTCGTAGAAATTCGACGGCACGATAAGGGTCTATTTGCCGAAAATTCGCATCAGCAAACTCGTAATCCACGAAAGTTTTAATGGTTAATGTTGAACGATGAATGTTTAATGAGTCTGCTGGTTTTTCCTCCCCCTTACCCCCTCCAAAGGGGGAGAGTTCTTCGTTTTGAGAATTTGTAGATAAACTGTCCGAATTTGTAGTTTTATTTGAAAGCCCTAATTGCGGTTTTTTATCTTTACTTTGGAGTAAATCGATGCTCTCCCTTTGGAGGGGGTTGAGTGGAGGACGCTTACGACTTTTCCTTGCAAAAACAAATTCATTTTCGATACGCGAACGCACCGCCACGCCCACGTTATCGCCTGCATCCAACTCCGAAAATGTATTCAAATCCATATTGCTCAGCGCGACTTCTGTAAGAATATTTATATTTTCGTTTAATTGATAATCAGCACCAAAGGTGTATAACTGCTTACGCTGTGGCGCGACCAATCGGACAACAGGTTCGTGTGTACCTTGCGGCACATCTGCAAGCGGCGCGACCCACGCATATATACGTCCATTGGCAGACGATTGTACGGGAATGTAGTTGCCACTCCTCTGCCCTACTTCCGCAAATCGCAGCACAAAATGCGCCGAATCAGGATTGACGGTATACACAAAAACGCTGTCAAATCCGAGCGAATCCACCATCGCATACATGATGCGATTTGGGTCAAAATCGGGTAGCGTATCTACCGCCGGAAAAAGGCGGTCTTCCACTGTATCTCCCGCATCCGCAAATAGCTGACGTTGCGTATCGGTGAGGTCTTGCCCGACGGATTGGTTCTTGGCGTCTTGCTCTGAAAATAGGTTGAAGTAGGTATTTAATTTCTCAGTTTTATAATTCAAACCTGTACCATAAACCGTTCGTAAATAATTATCTGTCGAATAAGTAAATTCTATAATAATGCGTTTATCTTTGGTAATCAATTGATTGGCGGTAAATTCAATTTCACCCGAATTATAATCAATCGTATAATCATCTTCCGAACCACGCTGCAATAATATGCCGTCGATAAACACTTTTTCCGTTCCTGCCAATACAATGAGAAAGCGTTCGCTATTCGCGCCTATCAATTTGTAGGGTCCTTGATTGCCTTCCAATCCGTTGAATTGATTGCGTGCAAACTGCCCACGCGCAACTGCGCCACTGATGCGCCCGTTGAGCGTACCTGCGCCTACTTTCGCGCCCGTTTCAAAGGAAAGCCCTTGCAAACGGCGGTTGTAATTCATAAAATATCCGGCAGGTCGGGTGAGTTGATAATCTCCGGCAATGAGTTTGCTCTTATCTTTTTTTAATTGAATAAAAACCTGATCAAACTCCTGCAGTTGGCGTGTGTTTCCTTCGGGTTGGAGGGGAATATTATTGTCGGAAATCGCGGCAAGAATTTCGATGTCATCGCCTATATCGCCCGCCAATTGGAGGTTAAAACTACTGTTCAATACCAAGTCCTGATTATTGCCAAATGATATACCTCGCGCAAAGCTACCTTGATAGTCAAGTCCTTGAAATTCAAAGAGTTCGTCAGGAGGAGCAATAGGTTCATAACGAAAAATATAGTCCGAAAAATCTTGCTTACCTATTCGCGTGGTGTCCTTATGACTCGCTACCGCATTTAAGGAGAAAGGGAAGACTCGGAAGGTGACTTCTAAGCCTTGTTTCGCATTTATTTTTTCTCGAAAAATTAATTTATTATTAATAATTAAAAAAATATTTTCATCTAAAAAATCACCACTCAATTTGTCTTTTACAGTTACGGTGGAAGGAATAACGGACAGGCTATCAAGTGTAAGAGTATCGCTAATTTTGGTGATGGTGATGGTGCGCCAATTGGAAAGGGTGTCGGTTTGTGCGTGGGCAATTTTACCGAAAAAAAATACGAAAAAAACCGTACACATCGTAAAAGCGGCGGGTTTAAACTCGCCGCTTTTACGATGAATTATGTGATAATATTTTTTTCGTGTAAATGTTTTTATCATAAAAATGCCATGCAAACGTAATGACTGCTTTAGCTGTCAAGTAGCTGAAAAAAATCTTTATAAGTTATTGTTTTTAAGTTAATTAAAAATTAAAATAAAGTATGCTTGACAGCTAAATCAATCATTACGCAGAGCGATGCAAGGCATTTTGAAAACGCCTTTTACCTGCCAACCTTTAAAACTCTAAAATGCCACGACTTATTTTGCAAAAATACACCTTAGTACACCGTCCAAAAAGTTTCTTCACTTTTTGAAGTATTTCTTTTGGAATGACTCTTCCCCAAAAACTCCTTAAATACAGTGAGTATTCGCGTCAAATTTGGTTCATCTAAAGAAAAAATAACGACGCGAAGAATGTACATTTATTTAATTCCTGATACTTAACACACTTCTACAAGGTAGAATAACGGACAAAGTAGCAAGAACACGCCCAAAACTTCCTTTTCCCAAAAATAATACAGATATTCACCCAATCAATGCGACAATACGATAATGATACAATGCGACAATGTTTTCCATTGGCGCATTATCGCATTAAAATATTCACTCATTCAAAATTCACTCATTCACTCATTGATATATGAACATATTGATTATCGGCGGCGGCAACATGGGCTTGACTTACGCTAAAAGTTTTCTCGAAGCCCACGTCATGAAAGCTGAAGACCTGATGATTCTCGAAAAATCAGAGGAACGTGCGGCGCATCTTTCTACCCAAAATGTGGGAACGGTGTACGGTTCGGCGGCAGATTGTCTGGAGAAAGCAGACTTGATTGTTTTTGCTGTCAAGCCGCAAGATACGCCCACTTTATTTCCTCTTTTAAAGCCTCATGTGGATGACCAACAAGTGTTTTTGTCTATCATGGCGGGCGTGCGTATGGACTATATTCGTGCAGAATTGGGCGTCACAAAAATCATACGTGCGATGCCCAATCTACCTGCGCAAATTGGTATGGGCATGACCGCATTTACCTCATCCGACGAGGTGACCCGTATAGAATTGGTTACAGTTCAAAACCTGTTAAATACTACAGGTAAAGCAATTTATCTCGATACAGAAGAGTTGATTGATGCAGCTACCGCAATATCGGGCAGCGGTCCGGCGTATGTATATTATTACATGAATGCGATGATAGAAGCCGCGAAAAAATTGGGCTTTTCGGAGTCACAAGCAGAGCTATTGGTCGGGCAGACCTTCATGGGTTCGGTACATCTCGAAAATCGTAATAAGCTATCGTGCAAAGAGTGGATTGCCAAAGTCTCCTCGAAAGGCGGTACAACGGAGGCAGCTATCAAAAAATTTGATAGTAACACGGTGCATGACCACATTATTGAGGGCTTGGAAGCGGCACATGATAGGGCGATCGAGTTGGGGAAAAAGGAATAGTAAAGTTCAAATGTAATGAACCTGTAGAGAAAATTCATGAATTTTCTCTACAGGTTCGACATCCCGCCACCCGTAGCGTAATGCCATATGGCGACTGAAGTCGGTATGATTGCCTTAGCACGATTTTTGCACTAAAGCCAAAATTATCAAGCTCTCCCCTCTAAACAAACACAATATGAGAAAATTATGGTCAAACTTCAAGTGGTTGTTTAAGACTGGTATCAAACTTACTCTGACGGGTATTGCGGTGTTTTTACTGACGAATGCGTGGATAATTTTTAGCAATGAAAATCGCCTATATGACAATATCGAAGATATTCCCACCAATGATGTAGGCTTGGTACTCGGCACGAGTAAACGACTTTCAGGCGGCTATTCCAATCCATATTTTACCTACCGAATCAAGGCGGCACACCAACTCTATAAAGCTGGAAAAGTCAAATGCCTACTCGTCAGCGGCGACAACGGACACCGCAGCTACAATGAACCGCGCGACCTCCAAAATGCACTCATAAAACTCGGTGTACCAGACAGTTGCATTGTCTTAGACTATGCCGGATTTCGTACCTTGGACTCGGTGGTACGCAGCAAAGAAGTCTTTCAGCAAGAGCGCATCACGGTCATTTCACAACGCTTTCACAATTACCGCGCAGCCTTCGTCGGCAAACATTACGGCGTAGATGTCGTCGCTTTTAATGCCAAATCGCCCCGCCGTTGGGATTACCCGATTTATCGCGAATACCTCGCACGACCAAAAGCGATTCTCGACTTATACATATTACGAACTAAACCTAAGTTTCTCGGTAAAAAAGAATATATTTGCCCTTGAACAATGTTAGGGAAGAGGAAGAAAATAATCTACCTCAAATGAAGCCGTTATTTTTTTTATATGTTTGGCTAAATTTGACGCACATAGTCGAGCTACAGCCTGTCCCGTACTTGATTCGGGATAAGGAAGATTTAGTGAAAGAAATTAAATAAATTGTTCCAAAATGCGCCGTAATTTTTTCTTCTAAAGAATTCAAAAAATCGTTGCATAGCCATAGCTACGGAACTATTTTTTGTGTTTTTTAGAAGGGAAAAGAACAAGCATAGTGGGGCAAGTTATTTATTTTCTTTCACTAAGTGAAACATATAAGAAAAAGAGCAATTCAGACGGGTAGATTATTTTTTTCGTCTTCCCTTACAATGCTTGAATGATAAAGTGCTACAATGCTTAGTGAATGAACGAACGAATTTTGAATGAATGAATCATTCGGATACGTAATAATAAATATTGTAGCATTATCGCATTTCAGCATTGTCGCATTAAAATTTATTCATTCGCTCATTCAAAATCCATTCATTAAATATGCGTCACAAAATCATTGCAGGAAACTGGAAGATGAACCTCAATCATCGCCAATCTATCGAACTCACTAACGAAATTAATGAATATCTTTCTGACCATTCATTACCGGAACAGATAAAGGTGGCAATTCATCCGCCCTTGCCCTATTTGGCTTCTTGTGCGAGTGATATTTGGAAAGAAAATAAAGGTGTATTTGGTGTTGGCGGACAAAACTGCTACACACAAGCATCAGGCGCATATACGGGCGAGACAGCACCAGAAATGTTGCAAGACGTTGGTTGTCAGTATGTTTTAATTGGGCATTCGGAGCGTCGAAAGTATTTCGATGAAAGCCATGCCTTCCTTGCCGAAAAGGTCGATAAGGCACTCGAAGCAGGATTGACGCCGATTTTCTGTTGCGGCGAACAACTCGACATTCGCGAAGCAGGTACGCATGAGGCGCACGTAGAAACGCAATTGCGTGAGAGCCTGTTTCATCTTTCTAAAGGAGCATTTAGTAAAGTTGTTGTTGCCTATGAACCTGTGTGGGCTATCGGAACTGGTGTCACAGCTTCGCCTGACCAAGCGCAGGATATGCACGCTGCCCTCCGCCAAGTTATCGCCAAACAATACGATGCCGATACTGCCGAAAATACCACGATTTTGTACGGCGGTAGTTGCAAACCTGCCAATGCAGAGTCTTTATTTAGCCAAGCGGATGTAGACGGTGGCTTGATAGGCGGCGCATCGCTCAAAGCAGATAGTTTTACCGAACTTATTGGAATAATGGCGAAATTGCAAGCGTAAAAATTCCAAAACCCAAATCACAAGTACCAAATTCTGGCAAGATATAGCGTAAACTCGCTAAAGTTGGTATTTGGGTTTTGGTGCTTGGTATTTGGGTTTGGGAATGCTATCTTTGTTTTACGAATTTTGAAAACAAAACCAACATATCTCATCTTCGGCGGCACTACCGCCCTACTGCTCGCCTACACGACCGCACGCGCTTGTCTGCTCTCCATGACGCACGACGAGAGCAGCACCTACCTCAACTATATCGACATGAATATCTGGCAATGTTTTCACAGCCCAAAGTGCTGGGGAACTGCCAACCTACACTGGCTCAACACACTTGTTATGCAGTTGACAGTCAAGCTGTTCGGCGTATCAGAATTTGCTATACGATTGCCAAATCTGCTGACACATTTCGTTTATCTTGTGTTTTCCTGCTTGCTTTTATTGGAAATGAAGCGTTCGTTTTGGGTGACTTATGCAGCATTTTTGATGCTCAATCTAAGTCCCTATCTACTCGATTTTTTCTCGCTCGCGCGTGGCTATGGCATGATTTGCGGTTGGGTAATGATGAGCCTTTATTTCCTCTGGAAATACATCGACACTCGAAAAAATAAATTTGCCATCGGTACATTCGCAGGGGCTTTCCTTGCGGTAATGAGCAATTTTGTCGCGCTCAATTATCTTATGGCACTCACAGGGGTGTTTTATTTATGGTTAATTTATTTATTATTTTTTAAAGAAGAAAAAACTGCTCGCGCGTACCCCAACCCTAAAGGGTGTCCATCCCACAACGATACAAAAAAGAGTCTCCCTTTAGGGAATAAAAGGTTGTGGGTTCACGCACTCACTCCCCTACCCTTTCTCGTGGCATTGGCGGTACTGCTTTACCGTCCAATCCAATTTTTAAGCTCCGGTGGTGAATTTAAATACGGCTCTTCTTCGCTCTATCAAAGCCTCCAAACGATGGTACGCGACTACCTCCAGTCCAAAGCCGATACCTATTTCGGCAAATCAACCATCACGATTTTTGCTTGCGTGGCGATAGCCTTGGTGCTGGTTGCTGCCACCCGTGCTACCTGTCAATTTATCCGAAAACCGCAAGACACACGCACGACTTTTCTCTTGGTTACGGTGCTGATTTTATTGTGCGTCATTCTGATACAGAAAGTCCAATTTCACGTCATGGGAACGAATTATCTTATCATGCGGACTGCGCTGATGCTCGTGCCGCTTGGCTTGTTGCCAGTGGCTTTGTGCTTTTTATTATGGGAAAATATTTGGGCAAGTCGCCTTGTGTTGGCGATTGGTATTTTTTCGGTTTTGCACCTGCTGCCGCATATCAATTACACACATTCGCGCGAATGGTGGTACGATATACACACCAAACGCATGGCTTTATACGTTGAAAAACTAAATGTCGAAAAACCCGTTAAACTCGGTGTGCATTGGACTTACGAACCCACAACCATGTTTTATTGGAAAACCGGACAACTCAATGCAATTGATGAATTATTGTACAATAAAAACATTCGCACTGACGATTATTTTGATTATTATTACGTCCCACTTAGCGATACAGCGAAATTGCATCCTTCATACATAGTGGAAAAACAGTTTGGGTATGGGGAGTTTTTGTTTCGGCGAAAAGATTTAAATTAAATCAGAAAATATTATTAATGCAAAAATTTGAGAACCAAGAACATATTATTTTTCATGGGGATGTCATTGAGGTTTTATCTAACGAAATTGCAGACGCTTCGATTGATTTAATTTTTTTAGACCCACCATATAATATTGGCAAAAAATTTAATGGAAAAAAATACAAACAAAAAGATAACGAGTATCTCGAATGGTGTTATGAATGGATAAATTTATGTCTGAAAAAACTCAAAAAAACAGGTAGTATGTACGTGATGACTTCCACGCAGTTTATGCCGTATTTTGATATTTATTTGAGGGGGAAAGTTGAAGTTTTATCAAGGATAGCATGGTATTATGATAGTTCTGGTGTACAGGCGAAAAAATATTACGGTTCGATGTACGAGCCTGTTTTATTTTGTGTTAAAGATAATAAGAATTACACATTTAATGCCGATAACATTCTCGTAGAAGCAAAAACAGGCGCGAAACGCAAGTTGATTGATTATCGAAAAAATCCACCGCAACCTTATAACACTCAAAAAGTACCAGGCAATGTTTGGGAGTTTCCTCGTGTACGCTATCGCATGGACGAGTACGAAAATCATCCGACACAAAAGCCTACAAAATTTTTGGAAAGAATCATCAAAGCAAGTTCCAATGAAGGAGATTTGATTTTAGACCCATTTTCGGGTACTTTCACAACTTCTTACGTAGCAAAAAACCTGAACCGCAAGTCTATAGGTATCGAATTGGAAGGCGAATATGTGAAAATTGGATTGAGGCGAATGGAAATAGCAACACATTTCAATGGCGAAAAATTAGAACCCATTAAAAAGAGTTATCAAAGAAACAATGTGGAACAACCACAAATTTTAAAACTATTTGAAGAACCTGATGCAGCACAGCTTTACCAACAAAATAATGGAAATTCTGAAAAATAATTTCGGAAAGTCAGCCGACGATATTTTCCAAAAAAGTGATCTATTGAAATACATTAATCGTAAAACAGCTTCAGCTCATAAAGGCTCTAAAGCAAGGAGTAGTTTTGCGAGTATTTATGCAATTTACGTATTAATAGAGGATTATATAAGTAAAGGTTTTAATAAAAAAAACAAATACGCAGATTATGAAGGCGCAATATATACTGACTTGAAAGGCAGAATGAATGAATTGCCATTTGGTGAAAAATTACAAAACCACGCACTCAATCACCGAATGAATAAGGAGTTTGAAAAGTTTTATGCTGATTCGACATATACACCGATTCTAAGAGATGTTGAAACCAAAAGATATTGGATAAATGAGCATCTTTTGAAAATAAAACATGGTAGTAAAACCGTTAATATTTCGCCATCAATCCAACTAATCATTGAGGCATACATAGCCACAAAACAGCAATCGTTCAATATGTTTATCAAAACCTGCGAAGAACTCAGAACCATTACTAAAAAGTCTCCAAGCAAAGAAAAAGAATTCATTTTTTCGTTGTTAGAACCCAATGCAGATGCGAGGATTTTTGAAATTGTTAGCTATGCTATTTTAAAATTTCATTATGCGGAGCAAAGCATCTTTTGGGGATTTGAAATGAATAAAATTGAAGAAGAAAAACTCAAATTATACAAAACAGGCAGAACAAATGCCAACGACGGTGGAATCGACTTTGTAATGAAGCCTTTAGGGCGATTTTTTCAAGTCACCGAAACGACTAATGTAAAAAAATACTTTTTGGATATTGACAAAATTGAACGATACCCCATTACATTTGTCATTAAATCAGAACTTCCTGAAAACCAATTAAAAAAAGCAATAAAAGAAGGTGCAGAGGCACAATTCGTAATCAAATCCATTGCTCAAAAATACATGAAGGCAGTAGAAGAAATTATCAATTTACCCAAATTAAAAGAGATATTTGAGGAATTGATAAAAGAGGGAAAAACTAATTTTATTTTAGAAGAAATCATTCGCCAAAGTAGGGTCGAGTTTAATATCGAATAGTTTCAATCAATACATAAATGAACTACACAAAATTCACCGTAAAGACCGAAGAACAATACAGAGAAATCTTGATAGCGATGTTTAGCCAACACGCATTTGAGGCATTTGAGGAAACAGAAATGGGTTTTTATGCCTATATTCCCGATACCAAGATGACGCCAGAAATAGCAACGGCATTAGAAGATTATCGACAGCGATTTCCGTATGAAGCCTTGCGTGAGAGCGTACCGGCGCAAAATTGGAATCAGGTTTGGGAAGCGAGTTTTCAGCCTATTGTCATTGGCGATTTTTGTGCGGTGCGGGCGTCCTTCCATCAAGTGATGACGGGCGTGGAACATGAAATCGTCATTGACCCTAAAATGGCATTTGGCACAGGGCATCACGAGACGACTTACATGGTCATCAATGCCATGAAAGACCTTGATTTTGAGGGTAAAAAAGTCTTGGACTACGGCTGTGGCACGGGCATACTCGCCATACTTGCCGAAAAACTCGGTGCCAAACACATTGACGCTATCGACATTGACCCCGCCGCCACCGAAAACGCCATAGAGAACACCAAACTCAATGGCGCACAAAACATTGACATTCAACAAGGTACACTCAATAATATTATTGCAAAAGACTACGACATCGTCCTCGCAAACATCAATCGAAACGTCATCATACAATCCTTACCTGCTTTGTATACGCACTTACTTGCGAGCGGTACGCTCGTCATTTCGGGCATCCTGACCAAAGACCGCCCCCTCGTCGAAGGACATATCATAGAAGCCGGATTTGGCATAAAAAATGCGACTTCGCGAGGTGGATGGGTTTGTTTAATAGTTGAGAGTTAGCGAGTTGGAGAGTGAAGAGTTGGAGAGTAAAGAGTTGGAGAGTCTGCGAATCATAAGTCGAGATTTATAGAATTAGGTGTAGAATATAATAAATAAAAGATTATTTTAATTATCTTTATTTATCATTTTATGCTATATACTTCATAATTCTCGAATTTTGATTCCGCCACCTTCTAACTCTCCACTCTCCAACTCTGTACTCTCCACTCTTTCACTCTCAACTCTCAACTAAATATATGTATAAAATACAAATACTCATAATCGCCTTACTTTTTGTAGCCAACGGCGTATTTTCACAGACGCTCAAGCAGTTTCCTGAAGACCGCACGGAGTTCATCACGACTTTGGATGATTTTATGAACGCCGCCAAACGGGAGGACAATAAAATCACCTTTGAAACCTTCAGCGAACATCTTGCAACCGGCAAATATTCCGACCAACAATTCGCTGACATTCAGCAAATTGCCAATAAAATGCTCGGCGCAAAAATGAGTGCTAATCCATATTTTGAGAGTTATTTTAACTCCCTCAATGTGATGACCACCAAAGAGCAAAACAATAAATTCACGGGTTATTTTAATGCCCTAAATGGCGTCATTGGCAGCGTAAAAAGCAGCAATAAATCCACTTATAAGGATTTCACCAATTTTGCAACCCATCTTTTTGGCGAAAACGCCCTGCGCCACGTCGGTGGTTCGATGTGGATTTCTTCCAACGACAAGTATACTATTGAATTTAAAAACGATGCACCACTCATAACATTTCCGGACTTAGACCTATTGGGGATTCGTAAAAACGACACTATACGCATTAAAAAAACTTCGGGTGTGTATTTTCCATTCGACAATATATGGCGCGGCAAAAAAGGCGAAGTGACTTGGGAACGCACCAAATTTAGCGATGATGTAAGTTGTAAATTTGGTACTTACAAAATCGAAACTAAAAAAATTGGTTATAAAGTTGATACTGCCACGCTCTACTATCCCGAATATTTCCCCAAACCCATCAATGGCTCATTTGAAGACCGCGTTATCGCGGGTGCGCCCAATAATATTAGTTCTTATCCGCGTTTTGAATCTTTTACTAAAGTAATGGAAATCAATGATATAGGTGAAGGAATCAAATATAAAGGAGGTTTCCGACTTGCAGGCGACGACATCAATGGCTACGGCGATAGCAATAACAGAGCCACCATGCAATTTTTCACCAAATCGGGCAAGCTCGCGCTCGTCGCCCGCGCCGAATCCTTCTTGATTCGAAAGGCAGAACGCATCGTTTCCGATGGGGCGGCGGTTAGTATTTATCACGGTCAAGACTCAATTTTTCATCCGCGTATCGGCCTCAAATTTGAAGTGGACAAACGCCAACTCGCTCTCACACGCGGCGAAAAAGGCATCGAAAAAGCCCCTTTTTACAATTCTTATCATAAATTTGAAATTGACGCCCAAAAAATTGACTGGCAAATCGACGGTGATTCTATCGAGATTGGAAAAGAACGAAAAGTCGGCGCAAAACGCAACGTTGTCCTTGAATCGGTTGATTACTATGATGCCGCTCGCTACCGACGCTTTCAAAACATATCGAGTTTTCATCCCCTCACCAAAATAAAAGCTTACGCACAGAGCTACGATTCGCCTTACATTGAGGCGGAAGACCTCGCCTCATACATCAGCCCCAATTACGAACTCAAAACTATTCTTGGTTTGCTCACTGATTTGATGGAACAAGGTTTTATTGTATATTACCCTGAAACACAAATGGTTGAGGTTAAAGACAAAGTATTTCACTGGGTCGATGCTCATGCTAAGAAAACGGATTATGACAACATTCGCGTACTTTCCAACAATGAACGCAACACAAACGGCATACTCAATATCGAAGACAATTCGCTCGCATTACATGGGGTCAAAAACGTCGTTTTGAGTGATTCAAAACTCGTTGTCATCAAACCTGCCAATGCCGAAATCACCGTAGAAGAAGACCGAAATATGCGCTTCAACGGACAAGTTTTTGCAGGATACGGCATATTCAAAGGACGTAATTTTCAATTTAATTATGATGATTATGACATCGAAATGGATACTGTTAATTCGTTTAGTATTCGCTACGAAGTAGATCGTGACGTAGATGATGTGCCTCTCCTCAAAGAAGTCATCACGCGCATCGAAGACATGAACGGACACCTCCAAATCGACGCGCCCAACAACAAATCGGGACGCGAAGATGACCCCACTTATGCCTCCTTCGTTGCACGTACCAAGTCGCGCGCCTACTACGACGACCGCCGCATACAAGACGGCGCATACAAGCGCGATAGCTTTTATTTCGAACTCGAACCCTTTACTTTTGATAGTCTCAATAGCTTCGACCCTTCGGGTATTGTCTTTGATGGCGAGATGCACACCGCAGGTATTTTTCCCGCATTCAAAGAAAAATTGCGCGTACAAAGCGAAGATAACTCTCTCGGATTCACGCACAAAACACCGTCGGGCGGCTTTCCAACATATACCAAAGACGGCAAAAATCGCGGTAACTACGCCAATGATATTACCCTCAACGGCACGGGACTATGGGGTAGCGGCGAGGTTACTTTTCTCAATTCAAAATTCGAATCCGATAAAATTAATTTTTTACCAGAGGCAATGCAGGCACAAGCCAAAACATTTAATATCGAAGAACGTCGTACGGGTACGCAATACCCGAAAGTAGATGCCACTGATGTATTCGTCAAATGGGCGCCTTACCAAGACAGTATGTACATCAAATCCGAAGACAAGCCCTTTAATTTCTTTAACAATGAAAAACAACTGGCTGGCGATTTGGTCTTTACAACAGGTGGACTCTATGGGTCGGGCAGGTTCGATTGGACGGATGCTACAATGACTTCTAAAAAACTCCTTTTTGGGTTTAATGGCGTAAAAGCAGACACCGCCAACCTCACGGTTAAAGCCCTCGAAGAAGGTATAGAGCAAGGCAAACTTGCCTTTAACACACAGAATGTAAAAGCCGAACTCAATTTTGAAACCCAACGTGGTACATTTGAGAACAATTCGGGCGACATTACTACCGAAATGCCTTATAATCAGTACAAAACATCTATGAATCGTTTTACATGGAATATGCGAAACGACCAAGTTATTTTTACTTCAAAGGATGGTAAAAAAGGTGAATTTCTGTCGGTAAACCCCGCACAGGATTCCTTGATATTTTTGGCAGATAGTGCAGTGTACGACCTTCAAGATAACATGCTTGACATCGAAGGCGTAGAGTTTATCAATGTAGCTGATGCCATTATTTATCCCGATGATAAATATGTTGGTGTGCGTGAAAATGCGGACATGGAGCCGCTCGAAAATTCGACCATTTTAGCCAATATAAAAAATCGTTATCACAAAATTAAAAATGCAACTATAAAGATTGAAGGGAAAAATAAGTACGAAGCAGAAGGCTATTATACTTATGAAATCGGCGGTAAAGAGCAGGAAATTTTGTTCGATAATATTGTTGCAAAAAAGAAAAAGAAGAAAAAAGAATACGTCACAGTAGGCAGCGGTCCAGTGAACGAAGATGCTAACTTTTTTATAGATGATAAGATAAAATTCATGGGCGATGTTAAACTTCGCGCTGATGCTAAAAACTTGAAATTCAGTGGTTTCGCAAAGATAGACTCGGATGCACTCCAACGCACAGGCTGGTTTTCGGTCAATGCCAGGGTAGATAAAGAAAATGTGGCGATTGCTTATAAAGAACCCGTGACCGTCGATGGTGCGAAACTCCATGTCGGCTTGATGATGAATGTCGATTCGGCGCACGTATACCCCGCGAATATGAGTGCGAGCAAGATAGGGCGCGATGTTCAGATTTTTGATGCAACGGGCGTCTTAAAGCATGACAAAAAACGTAAGCAATTCGTATTTGGCGACTCCTCACAGGTGCTACTCAATGAAATGCGCGGCAATAAACTTACCGTGGACGAAATCTCCGGCAAAGTGACCGCCGAAGGTAGTTTTAATTTCGATGAAGCCTATAAAGATAACATTCATATCAAGACTGCAGGGGTGGCAGTTTGGGAAGATGGTATCGCAAAATTTGACCTTATTGCCGGTATCAACATCCCGCTTCCGACGCGTTTGTTGGAGATTTTAGCAGATGATTTGTACGGTTATGGCGACGAATTGCCCGATATTGAGGTCAATGATAAATACATTGACCATGCCATCGCCGAGTTTGTGAGCGACGATAAAAAAGTAAGTCGCATCATGGCAGATTATCGTAGCGGCGGCTACCTTGCGTTGCCCAAAGAAGAAGACTATCCCTTCTTTTTCAGCAAGTTACCCTTGCGATGGAATGAGAATACGTATTCGTTTACCAGCAAATTTATCGGCATCAGCAGCATTGGTGGCAAGCCTGTAGAGAAGGTGGTCAAATGTTATTTAGAAATAAAAATGCTTAATAGTATCCCGTCATTTACAATGTACATCGACTCGCCAAGCGACGATTGGTATTACATTCATTACAAAAGCGGAACCGTTGCCACGCTTTCCTCTAATGAAGAATATTCGGGCGCCGTACTAGATATAAGGAGGAGGGACCGCGTGAAAGCACCCACAGGCGAATATCTTGATATTGTATTGGCGAAATTGGAAAATGTGCGGTATTTTAGTGGGAAAATGAAAAATAACTAGAGGATTTCTAACCGTAGCGTAATGTCTCCGGCTTGAGTTCGGTAGCATAATGCGTCTCGCTTGTACATATAGTACGCGGCGCAAGCCGAAGACATTACGCTACGAATCGAATAATTTTATGAAATCACAAAAACAAAAACTCGTACAAACATCTCGCGATGCCCTTTGGAAAGGGATTATAGGGGAGTTTTTTGAATTTTTTCTGCGTTATTTTTATCCTGATCATTTGTATCTGATTGATTTTAGCAAGGGTTTCCAATTTTTGGATAAAGAATTGACCGAAATTCAAGTCAAATCAAAGGGCAATCAACGTTATGTTGATGTACTCGTAAAGGTGTTTCTGTACGATGGCAGCGAGGAATGGATCTTGTTTCACATCGAAGTACAAGGGCAAGACGACCCAAATTTTCAAGAGCGAATGTTTATTTATTTTTATCGTATTTTTGATAAATATAGAAAACGAGTAGCAGCATTAGCAATTCTGACGGGCGATGAGGCTTCACACCCTAAAAAGTATGAGACTTCCTTCTTGGATACTAAACTGACTTACGAATACGGCACGTATAAATTGCGTGAAAAAACACTTGCTGATTTTCAAGATAAAGACAATCCTGTTTCGATTATTATGGAAGTCGCGTGGCAGGCATTAAAACGTAATAAATTGGATGACAGTAAGTTGTACGATTTTAAAATCAATTTAGTGCGTCGATTGAAAGCTCTTAATTACGATTCAAAGCGTATTCGTCACTTACTGAATTTCATCAAACGATACTCCAATTTTGAAAATTCAGAAATAAGCCTTAAATTTGAAAATGAATCTCATAACATGTTTAATAAAGAAATTACTATGGGTTTAGAAGAAGCTATTTGGACAGATGCAAAAATGCAAGGTAAAGAAGAAGGTATTGTAATTGGTATGCAACAGACAGAACAAAAGTTTGACCAAGAACGAAAACTTACTATTCTCAGCTTGCGAGAAAAAAGCTTTTCCGATGAAGAAATTGCCGAGACAATGCGTATCTCAATTGAAGAAATGAACCGTCTGTTAGCAATTAGTTCGAGTGAAAAAGAATAGCCATATTTAATAAAGAAATTACTATGGGTTTAGAAGAAGCTATTTGAACAGATGCCGAACAACAAAGTGTAGTAAAAGGCATACAACAAACCGAGCAAAAATATGATGAAGAGCGTAAGCTATCTATTATCAATCTTCAAAACGAAGGCTTTGATAATGAGCGCATTTCTCATATACTTAATATTTCCATTGAAAAATCAACGCTAAAAATTAACTGCCTGTTGATTCCGACTGCATTAAAAATCGAATAATCCCTTTAAAATCTCCGGTATCAAACCACTTCATTTCTTCCACCTTACGAAACCACGTCAATTGCCGCTTCGCATAGCGGCGCGAATTGCGTTTTACTAATCGTATCGCTTCTTCGCGGTCAATTTTCCCATCAAAAAAATCAAACCACTCTTGATAGCCCACCGTTTGCAGGGCGGTCAGGTGTTGGAGTTCGTGCAAATCTCTTGCTTCCTCTTCCAATCCTTTATCTATCATCGCATCCACGCGCTTATTGATGCGTTCGTACAAAATTTCTCTATCCCAATCAAGACCTATATATATAGGTACAAACAGGCGCGGCGGTTTTTCTTTATTATGAAAATGAGAAAACGGCTGCCCTGTAGCCCGGCACACCTCCAAAGCCCGTAAGAGTCGCTTCGGATTTTGCGTATCTACTTGGGCGTAATATTCGGGGTCGAGTTGTTGCAACTCAGTTTGAAGTGATGCAATACCTTCATTTTCAAACAATTGATTCAGTTCCCCACGTATGTCTGCGGGTATTTTGGGAAATTTATCTAAGCCCTCGCACACCGCCCGAATAAAGAAGCCCGAACCACCGACCATCACCACGACATCGTTTTTCTCAAATAGTTTTTCCAATAAAACCATCGCCTCGCGCTCGTAATCGCCCACGCTATACGTATCGTGTATGCTAAGGTTGTCGATAAAATGATGCTTTGCCTGCGCGAGTTCTTCGGGTGTGGGTTTGGCAGTACCGATACTCATTTCGCGATAAAATTGTCGACTATCTGCCGACAATATCTCGGTATCGAAGTGCTTTGCAAGACGGATTCCGAGTCCGGTTTTGCCGCTTGCCGTGGGTCCGCCCACGACTATCAAATATTTTTTGTTATTTTTCACAATAATTTTTAATCAGAAGGTACAAGGTAAAGAAAAATTACTTATCTTTGCACTCACAATTAAAAAAGACAAAGAATTTTACAAAGTTATAGTCATGAGCAATTTATTAAAGTACGTTACGGAGCAGCAGAAAAAAGAAACAACTTTTCCCAAATTCCGTGCAGGTGATAACGTTACTGTTGGATATAAAATTATTGAGGGCGCGAAAGAACGTATTCAGGATTTTAAAGGAGACGTCATTCAGATTAAAGGTGAAGGACTCGGCAAAACATTTACAGTTCGTAAAATGTCGAACGGTATAGGTGTAGAGCGTATCTTTCCTTTATGTGCTACTACAATTACCGAAATTAGGGTAAACAAATACGGAAGAGTACGCCGTGCAAAATTGTACTATTTACGTGAGCTTATTGGTAAGAAAGCACGTATTAAAGAGAGAAAATTCATTAAACAGAATTAATATTTACACGTTCATTATAGACGTGTTCTTTCCGAATACCCTTCCTCCCAAGGAAGGGTTTTTTTTCGCCCATAAGTGAATGAATGAATAATTTACTTATAGCCAAAATAAAAAAACCCGTTCCAATTAAGTATCAGGAACAAAATAAATGTATATTATCGACTTGTTCTTTTTCCTTTATACTTCACCAACTTTTCCTTAAATACAGTGAGTATTCGCGTCAAATTTGGTTCGTCTAAAGAAAAAATAACGATGCGAAGAATGTACATTTATTTAATTCCTGATCTAACATCGGAACGGGTTTTTTATTTTGTATTTGTATCAAGACAAAAGTTTAAAATGTAATTTAAACTTGTACTTAAATTTCTTAAGAAACAGCATCGCCACCTACGATATTATTAAGTGCATCTTTGGCTTCTTTTAGATTGTCGGCTGCTGCGTCTTTTGCATCGCTCAATTTATTCAATCCGCCATCTTTGGCACCCGATAGCGTATCTTTCGCCTCATTTACAAGGTCAGAAAAAGAACCGCTTGCATCTGCTGCTTTATCTGCAACTACATCCTTAGCACCGGCGAGTTTGTCGCCTGCTTTGTCTGCCAAGTCTGATGCATCGTCTTTGAGGTCGCTGGCTTTATCTGCCACAGCATCTTTTGCGTTGTCGAGTTTGTCGCCTGCTTTATCTGCCAAGTCTGATGCACCGTCTTTGATATTGTCGGCTTTATCTGCCACAGCATCTTTTGCGTTGCCGAGCTTGTT
>ENA-ORXM01002300-ORXM01002300.1-marine-metagenome-genome-assembly--contig:-NODE-2300-length-22773-cov-3.515774_pt1 | contig 22773 bp, 25 predicted proteins | sample MGYA00237867_ERZ511480 | MGnify/ENA primary metagenome ERZ511480 (study PRJEB26309, sample SAMN06266103) | marine metagenome | isolation source: Algal blade | place: United Kingdom:Sidmouth, United...
CCCTTCGGAGTTTGGATTATTGACCACCCGCAGACCCATCATGCCGGCGGCGGCCAGGACAAGTGCGCCCAGCACGGAGAGCTGCAAGAGAATCACGATGAGGCGGAAATCTTTTTTATCCTGCGCGGCGCGACGTTCCCGGACGGCGCGGCTACGCTTAAATGCCCGGTCCTTGCGGCGCGTCCGAACCGGCGATTTTGGCTCACTGGTATTTGCTGAATTGTCACTTTGGCCCGTCATAACCCTGTGATAGGTTATTTATATGGATTTGACGAGTAAGCTTTTACATTTGACGCAGGCCGCGATTTTGGCCGCGTTCATCACCGCCGCGCCAACCGCAAGCGCAGGCGAGCCGACCCAAGATATTGATATTCGCCCCGACGGCGTGCAGGTCACCGGCGAGATGCTGGACCTCAATTTCTCGGGCGTTACCCATAAAGGCACCTATGCCATTTTGCGCGAGAGCACCGGCACCAAAGACTATACCGAAACGACATATGAAGATGGCCGGGTGCGCTACAAAGAAGGCGACCTTGTCGCCGAGGGACGCTGGGACCGCGTCGGCGATCAGCTCTGTTACCGCTATTATGACGCGGCCATGGCGGGCGGCTGTTTCTATGTTTATGTCGTGGGCAATTGCTATTATTATTATTCTAATAATGCGGCCGGAATTTTCGGGGTTCGCAACGGGCTATATTGGACCGCGCGCTCGGTGAAGTCCGGCGAAACCGCCAGCTGTGAACCGGCCATCGGATGATGCGCGCATTGGCTATATTCTGCGCTCTTCTAATGCTCGACGCGCCGGCGAACGCGCAATATGTTATGAAGGGGGCGGAGGATATGACGCTGCTCTCCGGAGACGCCCTGCATGACGCCTTTGCCGGAAAGACCCATTACGGCACCTATAAGGAAACGCGCCAGGAAAGCGGGACAAATACATTTACAGAAATTATGGATGAGAACGGACGCACCCTTTACCGCGAAGGCAAAATGAAGCTTGAGGGATATTGGGATATATTAGTCAAAGACATTATGTGTTTTGAATATGATAATTTCCCGGGCCGCCACTGTTTTCGCATGTATCAATCCGGCACCTGTATTTATGGCTATAATCCGATCGACACAACGGCGCTCGGGCCGATTAACGCCAATGCCTGGGCGGTGAAATCCATCCGCAAGGGCGACGTTTCAACCTGTGACGATCTGATCGGATGAGGCGCGCGCTTTTAGCTATCGTCGCGGCAATCGCTTTCGCCGCTCCCCTCACGGCGCAGACACCTTCGCCGCCGCCGGATCAGCTGACGCAGCTTACCGGCGAGGCGCTGCGCGCTGCATTTGCAGATAAAACCCATTACGGAACCTATAAATCAGAGCGCGAGGCGACGGGCACAAATTTATTTACCGAAACGATGAGCGCTGATGGCCGCACGGATTACCGCGAAGGCGCGCGCCGCATTGGCGGGGATTGGTGGGTCCAAGGCGACACCTTAATGTGTTTCACATATGACGATGATGACTATTCCAGCTGTTTCCACATCTATAAATCGGGCACATGTCTATATGGCTACAGCCCGCGAAATACGACTCCCGCAGGTCCCGTCGACACTAATCTGTGGGTCGCCAAAACGATAAGTAAAGGCAGCATCTCAACCTGTGATGATTTAATCGGATGATAAAATATTTAACGATAGCCGGGTTTGCCCTGCTGACCGCCCTGCCCGCCTCGGCCCAAATCAGCGACCATGTCCCGGATGCCGATACGCTGGAGCGCCTGCGCGGAGATGAACTTCGCGCCGCCTATGCCGGACAAACGCTTTACGGCGTCTATAAAATTCCAACATCGCGCAGCACGACAACGCATTATACAGAAAAAATGACCGAGGATGGCCGGACCGATTACCGCGAAGGCGAGTTCAGGTCCAAAGGCATTTGGTACATTAAAAATGACCAAATGTGCTTTGAATATGACGAGCAAGATCGCGAGGTCGCCCATTGCTTTTACGAATTTCGGAGCGGTTCTTGCCTGTATAATTACTCCTATGTGACCCCGGATGGGAATAAGCCGATCAATCCCGCCAATTGGGGCAGCAAATCCGTCGCCAAAGGCGACTATTCAACATGTGAAGATTATTATGGCTAGTCTCCTGCGCGCCGCCCTGCTCGGCTCTGTCCTTATAGTCGTCTCAGCCTGCGCGAGCGCGCCGTCCAAACAAGACCAGGTGGACATGCCGGAGATTACCGCGCCCGAGCCTATCAGCGCCGCAGAGATTTGCATGACTAAAGGCGGCAATTACGGCCCCGCAGGAAAGCTCGGCGCAAATCGCTGCACCCTGCCCTATAGCGACGCGGGCACGGTCTGCACCGACAGCGCAGAGTGTCAGGGTCAATGCCTCGCCGGTGATTTCGACGCCGCAGGCTATGAAGGCACAGGCCAGTGCCAAGCGGATGATAGTCCCTTCGGATGCAATAGCGAGATTGTCGGCGGAATTGTGCAGCCGGGATTGTGTGTGGATTGAGGGCGCGCTGCTCCGTCATCCAGAGGCGCGCAGCGCCGAAGGGTCAAAACTTAGAGCCATCCACTCCGCTTCGCGGTGTCGGATTTCGCCAAGGCTCTATCCGACCTACAACATGGAAGCGATATGTAGGTCAGCTAGAGCAAAGCGAACGGGGCCACCCGCGCGGGCTGACAGGCGAAAGCCACTACGATTACGCATCATAAAAACCCACTCCCATAATTCGGCCTTCTCCCTCATGGGAGAAGGTGGCGACAGCCGGATGAGGGGATATGCGAGCGTCTGCGAGCACCCATAATTCTGCGCTTGATACCAAATCTCAAATTTAATGCCCCTCTCCCGCCCTATCGGGCACCCTCTCCCAATAGGGAGAGGGCCGAGTTACGTTAATGCTCACTCCATTTGGAATTACGCTCTGGATTACGGCGTGTTGGGTGGACTGCCCAAACAAAAAACCCGCCTCAAAGAGACGGGTTTAAAATTCAGTCGTAAGCCAAAGCCTATTTCTTTACAGCGCGGCCGTCTTTCATGCCGTGGCCTGTTGTGCGCTCTTTGATGCGCGCGGACTTCCCGCGGCGCTCGCGCAGGTAATAGAGCTTGGCGCGGCGGACGCGGCCGCGGCGTTTGACTTCGATCTCTTCAACCAGCGGGCTGAAAATTGGGAAAACGCGCTCGACGCCTTCGCCATAAGAAATTTTGCGAACCGTAAAGGCCTCGTTCAGACCCGCGCCGGAGCGCGCGATGCAGACGCCTTCAAAGGCTTGCAGACGTGTGCGCGTGCCTTCGGTAATGCGCACTTGCACAACCAATGTATCGCCCGGGTCAAAATCCGGAATCGTTTTACCGGAAGATAATAGGCGCTCTTGTTCGGCCTTATTTAGTTTTTCGATCACGTTCATGTCGCGTCTCCTGTGTTCGGCTCTGTTCGGGCCGTGTAAGCTTTAAACAAATCAGGCCGTCTGGCCTTCGTTGTCTCAATCATTTTGTCCTTGCGCCACGCGGCCACTTTTTTGTGGTCGCCTGACAAAAGCACATCCGGGATAGCCCGGCCTTCAAATTCTCGTGGCTTGGTATAGAGCGGATACTCTAACAAACCGTCTTCAAAACTCTCCTCCTGCGTGCTCTCGATCTTGCCGAGAACGCCGGGTATTAGCCGCACGCAGGCCTCGATGAGCGCCTGCGCTGCCACTTCGCCCCCCGCCAGAACGAAATCGCCTATGGAAATCTCTTCCATCTGCCGGGCCGCGATGACCCGCTCGTCCAAACCTTCAAAACGGGCGCAAAACACAACAACCCCCGGGCCAGCCGCCAATTCTTTGACGCGATTTTGCGTCAGAGGCGTCCCGCGCGGGGTCAGATATATTAATGCACGTCCGTTTAACGGAACGCTGTCGATGGCTGCCGCCGCGATGTCGGGTCGCAGAACCATGCCTGCGCCGCCGCCAGCGGGGGTCCCGTCAACAGTGCGGTGCTTATTAGACGAAAAATCTCGAATGTCTACCGTCTCCAGCGACCAAATCTGTGATTTCTCCGCGCCGCCGATAACCGACGCGCCTAATACGCCCGGAAAGGCGTCCGGAAACAGCGTTAATGCCGTGGCTGTCCAGGGTTTTGTTGCATCATCACTCATGGCGGGCTTTAAGCGCAGGCGGCGGGTTTAGTCAAAGGTGGATATGAGGTGGACGGGCGCGCGCGTCAGGGCAATCATCCGAAAGATATAGGCGCAGAGGAGGGAGAGCGGCGCAGCGACTAGCCCGAATAAGCCCAAGTGAATAAGTCCGCCGAAGAGCAGCAACATAACGATACTCGGAAAATCAAACCAACCCATCATGCCAATCTGAATTATGGCAACTAAAGCATGAACCAATCCGGTATTGCGTAATGCAATGAGATTGAGATCAATTATCTCGATGTCTTTGATCAAAACGAGGGAGCGAAGGCTGAGTAAAGCCACAAGGACTGACCCAAACATGAAGATACCAATCAAGGGTATGTCAAATGCAATATCTTCCTGCTTCGCCTTCATGAGATGGCTTATCCAAAGCTCAATGGACTCAAACCCTTCCATAGATTGATCCAGAAAATATAATCCTATGAGAAAAGGAATGAGGCACGCGGTAAGTGTTCCAATCACAACGCTCAGAGGCCCTCTAAATCTTAGAGGCGGATAAGCAGAAGGCGGCGGATTAATGTCCATTGGGCGTCACCCACTCACTCAAATGCCGCCGTCACCTGATCGGGCTTTCGCGTCAGCGCGACCATGCGGAAAATATAAGTGCACAGCAAGGCCAAAGGCGTCGTGGCGAAGAGGGCCAGTGTCAGGTGGATTTGGAAAAATTCCGACAGATCCCGCAGCATAAATCCGAACTCTCCGCGCTCCAAATATGAGCCTGACAAAAACGCTGCCATCTGAAAAAGGGCTGTGATGCCGTGAATGAAAAGCGCTGTGCGCAGGCCCGTCCAAAGCAAGGCGAGCATTCGAATATGGCTGCGCCGCATGACGCTGCGGGCGGAGATAAAGGCCACCAAAAAGGCCCCGAGGGTGAAGACGCCAAATAAGGGAAGCATTATGACCCAGAAAATGATCGGGTCTCGCTTAATCTGCTCGGCCAGCGCATTTAACGAGCCGGAGTCATGAACCAAAAACAGAAAGAATATCAGAGCGGCTGACCACGGCAGAATGCAGGCCGCAATGATGCCATGGCGCAGTTTTCTCTGAACCGGCGTTTTAAGCCGAAGCGGCATCCATTGTCGGGATTTAGGCATATCTATCGCAAGCATGTTTCACCTCATTTTTCAATGAGCAGAGGGTCTGGCGGGTAAAACGGGCGCTATATTGCCCAAATTGTGATGATTCTATGACGGGCGCAGCGCGCGACTATCCGAAGGCATTACCCAGACGCATGGCGGCAGGGGTCAGGATCACGATAAAGAGAACCGGCAGGAAGAAAATAATCATCGGAACGGTCAATTTCGCCGGCAATGCAGCCGCTTTTTTCTCAGCCAGCAGCACCCGCATTTCGCGGTTCTCATGCGACATGGTGCGCAAGGTCGCGCCCAAAGGCGTACCGTATCGCTCCGATTGCACAAGAGCTGTGGCGACGGCGCGAATGCCCGGATGGTTATTACGGCGCGCCAGGTTTTCATAGGCTTGGCGGCGCTGCTGTAGATAGGACAGCTCTGCGGTGGTTAGCGAAAATTCTTCGGCCAGTTCAATCGAAGACCCGGCCATCTCGCTGGCGACCCGGTTAAAGGCCAGCTCAACGGACATGCCGGATTCGACACAAATGAGCAGCAAATCAAGCGCATCAGGGAAAGCCGGCATAATGCTGGCTTGGCGTTTCTTTCCGGCATTTTTAAGATAAATCCCCGGCAGGTAATATCCGAATAATGTCGCGCCCATTGTCATAAATGCGCCCTTGCCGAATGAATAGTCTTTCGGATTGACGAGAATACAATAGGCAAAGGCCAGAACAAAAAATAAAATCGGCAAGGCCATGCGGAAGAAGTAGAACATCTGAACCGGGCGCTGTCCGCGAAAGCCGCCTTGCATTAATTTATCGCGCAGATCAGGCGCGGCCAGCAAACGTTCCAGCGAGAGGCCCGCCACGATTTTATTGACGAAACCCTTACTATCATTGCGCAGGCCGGCTGTTGTGTTTAGCGCATCCAGACGATCACGCTTCATGACGTCACGTTCCGATGTGACCATCTTCATGCGTTTTTTCTGTTTATCGCCGGAGAGCATAGGCGAAATAACGGTGTAAATTGTCGCCATAATCAAGAGCGCAATGGCTCCTGCGAGGACATTGGCGAACATGGCTGCACTTTCGGGATTCATAATAGCAGCCTTTCTAGAACTTGAAGTTAATCATTTTACGCATGACGAAAATACCGGCCATCATCATGCCTGCGCCGATCATCAGATTTCTATGACCTGTGCTGGTTGTGTAAAGCTCGACCATATAATCCGGCGAAACAACAGTGACGAGAACCATCACGCCCGGTGGCAAGACGCCGATAATAATGGCAGAGGCTTTGGCCTCAGCCGCGAGCGCTTTAATCTTCTCACGCAGGAGTTTACGGCCGCGCAGAACATTAGCCAGATTGGCCAGCGCCTCACCGAGGTTACCCCCTGTCGAGCGCTGAATGTTTAACACCGTGGCAAAGAACTTCACTTCTGAGAGCGGCATACGGTCATACATACGGTCAAGACAGGTCTCAATCGGAACGCCCACGGCTTCGGCTTCGACAACGCGGGCAAATTCTTCACGGATCGGCTCAGGGGACTCATGGGCGATAATCTTAAGACAGTCGCCCAGCGGAAGACCTGTTCGCACGCCGCGCACAATAATCTCCATCGCGTCAGCAAAACTTGCTGTAAATTTTGATTGGCGGCGCTTAATCATCATGCTGAGAATCCAGCGCGGCAGACCAAAGCCGACAATAACGCCCACACCCAAAGCTTGCCAAGCAACCAGTCCAAAGAACAGGGCGAGAGCGCCGCATATAGCGCCGGTTACAACCGAAACAATCATAAAGGTCTGAGGCGTCGTCGTCAGATTCGCTTGAATGAGTTTTGACTTGAGCGTCTTGCGAGCTTTTTCACTATCTTTCGTCTTCGCTTCAATATCACCCAAGCTGGCTTCAACCTGCTTGCGGCGCAAAGAGTTCTCATCTGCGCCTTTCATGAAGCTGAACATTCCGCCTTTGGATTTGTCGTTCTTACTTCCGGCAACCATGGATTGGCGTTTTTTGGATGCGCCGCTTTGTCCGCCCATAATCAGCATAGCAAGCAGGGCAAGCATCCCGCCGCCCGCCAACATTAGCATCATTTGCTCATCCATCGTCTTACCCTAGCTTCCGGCGGCATCCAGCGCTTCGGCCAGATCTTTTTCAAGGTTGAAATAACGGGCGCGGTCCCAGAAATTCGGACGGGCAATACCCGTAGATTTATGCGCGCCAATGATTTTTCCGTTCGCGTCTTCGCCTTCGATTTCATAAGAAATCAAATCTTGGGTAACAACGACTTCACCTTCCATACCGATAACTTCGGTAATTTTAGTAATGCGGCGAGACCCGTCACGCATACGCATGGCCTGGACGATGACGTCAACAGAGCCGGTAATCATTTCGCGAATTGTTTTCATCGGCAGATTAAATCCGCCCATCGTAATCATGGACTCCATCCGCGACAAAGCTTCGCGCGGGGAGTTGGCATGGAGCGTACCCATTGAGCCGTCATGACCCGTGTTCATGGCTTGAAGCAAATCAAAGGCTTCGGGGCCACGCACCTCACCCACGATAATACGTTCAGGACGCATCCGCAGACAGTTTTTCACAAGGTCGGTCATGGTGACTTTACCCTTGCCTTCAAGATTAGGCGGGCGGGTTTCAAGGCGCACAACATGCGGCTGCTGGAGTTGTAGTTCTGCTGAGTCTTCGCAGGTAATGATCCGCTCATCAGGATGAATAAAGGCCGTCAAACAGTTGAGCAATGTCGTCTTACCGGAACCGGTACCGCCCGAGATTAGAACATTACAGCGGCATGCCCCGATAATGGACAGCACTTTCGCGCCGGCCGGAGAGATAGATTTGAAATTAACCAAATGCTCCAAGGTCAGCTTGTCGCGCTTAAATTTACGAATGGTCAGCGTCGGGCCGTCAATGGCCAGAGGCGGCGCGATAACGTTGACACGAGAGCCGTCAAGCAAGCGCGCATCACAAATCGGACTGGCTTCATCAACGCGGCGACCCACTTGGGACACAATGCGCTGACAGATATTCATCAGCTGTTGATTATCGCGAAAACGGATATTGGTTTTTTCCATCTTGCCATCGACTTCGATGAACACATGTTTCGCGCCATTGACCATAATATCGGCAATGTCATCACGCGCCAAGAGCGGCTCTAACGGGCCATAGCCAAGAATATCGTCACAGATTTCCGTGATAAGTTGATTTTGCTCTGAGACGGAGAGGCGAACATTGCGGATGGCAATAATTTCATCCACGATTGTGCGAATTTCTTCGCGCGCGCGGTCAGGCTGCATGCCCGCCAAAGCTGACACATCAATTGTTTCAAACAGGGCGTTAAATATCGTCGCCTTGGTTTCATAATAGGTATCGTTGGTCTCGCCTGATGAGCGCGGCGCAGCCGGCACAGCCGCCACGTCTGCCTTTTTAGCCGCAGCGGGCTGAGCTGCGGCGGGCGCAGTCGCAGGCGTTTTTAGCGCAGCGTTATTTTCGGAAAGTTTTCCAAACATTTAAATGCCTATTTTTTCTTCAGCAATTTGCCGATTATAGAGCCTGAGCCCCCTTTGGATTTACCTCTTGCGCCGCCCTTCATTCCGGCTCCGCCGGTTTGACCGCTGCGAATGCGGTGAGCGAGCACGGACAGGCCATCTACGGCTTTGCTATCTGATTTCATTTCAGAGAGCATTTTCCCGTCATTAGACGCCGTCGCATATAAGACAGGCTCATATGGCAGAACTAAAGTTGGCTCGATGCCCAGGGCTGAGACGAAGTCTTTGACCGGAATTTCAGGTGTTTTTGGAACGCCCGTTTTATTCATGACAATAATTGGGTCGGCATCATTTGGACGCTCGGCGCGCAAAAAGTCGATCAGGTTTTTCGCATTGCGCAGATTTGCAAGATCAGGAAGAACCGTGATGACAATATCATCTGAGCCTTTGAGGACATTCGAGGTCCACTGCGTCCAATTATGCGGCATATCCAAAATCGTCATGGGCGAGATTTTGCGCACGCCGTCAACAATGGCCTCGTAAGCTTCAGGAGATTCCATACCTGCATTATTGAGCGAGGCCGCAGCAGGCAGCAGAGATAATGTTGCGGTGTGGCGAAGCATGATGCGGTCAAGCAAAGTTTCATCCAAGCGGTCCGGCGAAGCCAAAGCTTCTTCCAGCCCCTGAACGCTGTCATAATTAAAGTCGAGACCTGTGGTTCCCCAACTCGCATCAAGATCGACAAGCGCCGTTTCCTGATTATGATTGGAAGACATGATCCAGGCAATATTATGCGCAAGTGTTGAGCTGCCTACGCCGCCTTTGGCGCCAAAGAACGCGCAGACACGCCCGGTAAAAGGCTGTTCAGGATCGATGTAGAGGTCCGCCATTGAGCGAATTAAAGTCAAAGGATGGAACGGCGGAACCAGATATTCTGAGACGCCTTTATCCATAAGTTCGCGATAGAGACGTATGTCATTGGCTGCGCCGATAACAACGACTTTCGTTCCCGCATCACAAACACTGGCCAGACCTTCAAGCTGGGTGAATAGCTCCGGGCCGCGCATACCCGTCTCAATCAGGATGAGGCTTGGCGTATTTTCATTATGGTAGAAATCTACGGCAGACGGCAGGCCGCCCATATAGACTTTTAGATTTGTGCGGTTCATGCGCCAATCGCGCGTGGTCGCCTGCACAGCGCCGGCTGTTTCCGGACGCTCGCAAAAGGCGTGAATGGAAATTGCCGGCAAAGCGCGCTCTCCGCCTTCGCGGGTATTTTCCGGTGTTGCATTTGGCGAAACTACGGCTGAGGCAGGCTGCATTTGCGGGTGAATACCGGGCTGCGGCATTGCCTGCGGAGCCGGCATTCCCGGCTGCGGCATGCCTTGAGGCTGCGCTTGCGGATTATGCATAGGCTGGTGTTGAGGCTGCTGATATTGCGGCTGAACCGGCAGGCCTTGCTGCGGCTGCGGCGCGCCCATTGGCACGGGAGCCGCCATAGGACGCGGCGCGCCCATTGGAACCGGGGCGGCCATAGGACGGGGCATGCCTTGCGGCGCGCTCATTTGAGGCGCTTGAGGTTGCATCTGCTGGGGCGCGACGGCTTGCGGCATAATGCGCTGATGTTGTGGCTGCTGCTGAGGCTGACCCGGCATGACGCCTTGAACAGCCTGCACGCCTTGGGCGAGGGGGGCAGGAGCTTGCGGCGCTGCATCGCCTTTGGATTTCTTTTTTAGCCAGCTTTTCATAACATCTGTGTCCTGAACTCAATCTATTCGGAAGAGGAAATTTCTTGTCGCGCCGGAAGAGCCGATGCAGGGCTTTCGCCTTTGACATAAGCATCCACACCATTAATGCGGCGCTCTGCAATTGACGGATCAGAGCTGCGTCCGTCCAGAATTTGCCCCGGATCATTGACCATAACGGCAAAGTTGGATTGCGCCGAACAGCCAAAATTTGGATAGGCTTGATTATTATAGCTGCGCATAAGATCGCCATTGACGGCGCAATCTATCGGCATCACCCCAAGACGGCGATAAGACAAAACCACCGGAGCGGGCGCGCCAAAACGGGCTTGATATTGCCCGGTCTGCATCGGAGCTCCGTGCAGGCCAGCGCCCATCAACATGCGCTGAATTTCGCCTTGAGTCTGACCTAAGGCCTGGCTTCCCGCCATTGTGCTGGGGACATTCATATATAATCCGCTACCGCCGCCATTTTGGGCAAATCCATTTATGAAATTGCCAAGCGCCGCGCGGTCGCGGGCGGACAGGTTCATGCCTTCAGGACGGACATAGATTTCCATCCGCTCAATTGTTTCAGCAACGCGGACTTTATAATGTTCATCATAAGGCGCGCGGGCATCTTGATAGGTCGAGCAGGCCGGCAAAATTGCCGCTGCGACTAATCCAAGGGTAATCAGTTTTATTTTCATCATCATATCCTTTGGCTATTCGACCACATGACCATAGGGGCCCTGCAAAGAGCGCCCGGAGGTATTTGCGCCGGGGCGCGCGTAAACTTTATTAAATCGGTTGAGCAAAACAGCTTCGCGGTCACCCGGAGCGGCAAATCCGTCCAGAGGTGTCTGCAAATTATCCGGATGGGTGCTGTCGACCAAATATGGCGTCACGATCACAACAAGCTCAGTTTGGCTTGTCAGCTCGTCGCGGTTTCTAAACAGAGCGCCGACGCCCGGAACATCTTTGAGGCCCGGCGTGCCGTCAACGGATTGGCGGGCTTCTTCGCGAATAAGACCTGCAATGACGAGACTTTTACCGGCCGGAAGCTCAACAACTGTGTTGGCTTTGCGCGTACGGATACCCAAAATATCTGATGAGTCTCCGCCCGTTTCAAAACTGTTCTCATTCGTCGGCTCCGACACTTCGGTCGAAATATTAAGTGAAATGCGGCCCTCGGAGAGCACAACAGGCGTAAAGCCGAGCGAGACGCCATAAGGTTTAAAGGTAAAGCTGCGCTGCACCTGACCGAATTGGTCGGTATAGACATTAGACAGAAGCGGGAACTCGCCGCCGGACTGGAAATTTGCGGTTTCGCCGGAAATGGCGACCAATGTCGGCTCAGCTTTGGTGCGCACAAGACCCACACGCTCCAGCGCTTGGAATGCGCCGGTCAGTGAATTAATCGCGCCGCCGCCGGAATTAATCCAGTTAAAGCTGCTGGACAGGCCTGCGCCTGTCGCCAGACCCGCATTAGAAGACAGCGCGACCATGCCGTCACCGATTTGCGCGGCAGAGGAGAGGTCGATACCCATTTGTTTCGTCACGCTGCGCTGCATTTCAACAATGCGCACTTTCAGCATGACCTGATCGCGGCCCTGGATCCCCATAAGATTGACAATTTTGCCTTTGTCGCCGCCTTCTGTTTTCTCATCTAACCATAATTCGGCCAGTTGATTGATTTTATCGGCTTCGGCGGCGCTCGGCACAGGGCCGGACAGGATAATATTATTATTGACGGCTTGAACCGTGACTTTGCTCTCTGGGGAATGCTGCCCAATCAGAGCCACAAGACCATCGACATCACGCTCAACGCGTATCTCAAGGCTGACAATTTCTTCCCCGTCGTGACCATATATATAGGCATTAGCCTGGCCGGGCTTGCGGCCAATGAGCATGACGCGGTGGGATGTATGAAGAATGCCTTCGACCACATCAGGGTCAGAAATGATGATTTCCATCATTTCCTTGGGCAGTTCAACGACTGTCGATTTCCCGTAAGGCAATACAACCGTGCGTGAGCGCGTGCTTTCGCCCGGCGATTGGATATTGGCGTAGCCATGCGTGCCGGTCGCGTGCGCCGGCGTGCTGAGCGGCGCGGGCGCGCCAATCATAAGCGCGGCGCCAAGCGCAACCGCGCTGACTTTGGTGAGTGTTTTAATCATTCTAGCGGCCTCCCAGCGTCACAACTTCGGCGTCACCGCCGCGGTAAACCTTCATTGTCACAACTTTATCCTCTTGATTGGCATCAACGAGCGCTGCGCTTGGCACGCCGCGTCGCCCTGCGCCGTTCATGGGGCGAAGGACAAGCGAAATATCGCCCGTCGGCTGGCTCATTGTAATTTGTTCTGCATCTGCGCGGTTTAGCTCCAGCAGAGCTTGTCCGCCCAGCACATAGGGCGACCCGTCCGGGCCTTTTGCATAAGTCTGGTCAATAGACAGAACATGGACATTTTCAAAAATAGTTTCAGTGACATAGCCGCCGCCGGACGCGCCGGTCAGGCGCCGGGTCAGCATAATATCAACGCGGTCACCCGGATTGATAAAGCCGCTGGCTGCGGCGTCTGTGGTAATGCGGATAGAGACCGCCACTGTGCCGGGCTTTAAGAACGCGGCCATGACAGATTTGTCGCCGGGCTTAACCAGCTTGCGCGCCGTGATCGGCTCGCCGGACGCGATCTCAATATAGACAACACTATTTGTCCAGTCTTCGATCGCGGTGGGGAAAGCATCTTGGTCAATAAAGGCCGGGTCGACAGCATCGGCAGGCCATTTGCGCCACTCCAGCATTTCCGGTTTGACGCGTGTTCCGCGCGGCAAAAGCTGGACCGGCACCAGAATATGCGACATTTCAACTTCTTTGATAATGGTCTTCGGCTGAACGACTTGTGTCGGTTGAGCTGGTGGGGGCGTTCCCATATCTTTGATCTTCAAAAACATGAAGCCGCCAAGAACGATAAGCCCGCCTAATAGCGCAATGCGTTTTACGTCCATGTTAGAATCCCCTAAAAAAAGTCCGTCTATCTGATATAGTTAACGCCCTATTCGATAAGGCATGGTTAACGCGGTGTTTAATGTGTCGTTTTTTTTCGTATCAGGCTGTTTTTATGCAGCTTTTTGGTCAATATAGTTTCGCTCTGCGCTGTTTTGGCCTTATCCAATCGCTGCAGCGCGAAAAATCATGAAATTTGGCAAACCGGCCAGGCCTGCGGCGGCCAGCGCGATGCCATATGGAATTTTCTTCTCATCGCGCAGTAATCTGTGCACCCAGCCCGTCGTGCGCACGCGTTGCGGGAGGCTGTGACGCGTAAAGATAATCAGCAGGGTCAGCACGCCGCCCCATATCGCCACATGGATGCCGTAAACCAGTAAATCCGTAGGCTGACACCATAATGCAGTGGCCGCGAAGAGTTTGGCATCGCCTCCGCCAAGCCAGCCCATCGCAAACATGCCCATCATCACGATGAGCGCTCCAAAACCACAAACCAAATGCCACCCAATATCTGTCCAGCCATAGCCGACAAAGGGGACAACGAGGCAAAATGCGCCAATTAAATAGAGGCTTATCCAATTTGGGATCGTATAACTTGTGAGATCCTTATAAGCCGCCATCAACATAGCAGAGCCAAACAAAGCAAGGATGATGAGAGTCATAGACATGGCGCGATCCTAAAATCTGATGCCGCCCGGCTCCATTAATGCGGCCATGGCGTTAAATATTGACCATTGGCTAAACAAGAAGGGTTAAAACCGATTTAAGTTTGAATATATCCCTTGCCCCAAACGAAAAAACCGCCTCTTGCGAGACGGCTTTTCCTAAGTCGTGTGCAACACAAAACGTGTTGCAGGTGATCTTATTCGCTGAAGTTACCAGCGCCTGCAGTTTCAACTTCTGAAGCGATGTTGTTAAACTGGTCAGACAGAGTGTTACCAAGAAGGCCACCGGCAGCGATGATGCCAACGGCGATCAAAGCAGCGATAAGACCATATTCAATGGCTGTTGCACCGGACTCGTCAGCGACGAATGATTTCATAAATTTTTGCATTTTGTACTCCCAAATATGCTAGTCAATGAGCGAGAGACATCCCTCAGTCCTGACCTGTATAGGGGCGCCGGGTTACAGCCCCGCTAAGAGACATGGTCAAAATTTCGTAAATTTTCCGAGCGAATTACGCCCCTATATATAGAGAGCGTAAATTTCAAACTACCTGCGAAAAAAGTTTCATTTCTTCGCTAAGACTGCAAATGATTGAGATAAAGTCGGTCTCGCGCCCCTTTCATCGCTATTTTGTAAACAATTCGTTCACCGTATTCCTCTATCGAGTCAGTTCAGAATTGTATTTATTAGGATGTGATCATGAAAAACGTTGTTTCAAAACTGTCTTTCGGCGCACTGATGCTCAGCGCAGCGGCTTTGCTTGCGCCGTCAGTATTTGCCGGAGAACTTGTGACCATGAACAAGACCCACGTCCTGAAATTACCCCGCCCGGCCAGCGCCGTGCTGATTGGTAATCCGGATATTGCCGATGTATCGGTCTTTAGCGACGATACGCTCTTTTTACTTGGTCGCGGCTTTGGTCAAACGGATCTGTTAGTTTTGGACGCCCAAGGCGGCGTGATCTTGCAAACGGACGTCACCGTTATCGGGTCAAGCTCGCCGCGAAATGTGACAATGACGACGGGCAGCACGGACCGTAATACATTTTACTGCCAGCCCTATTGCCGCCCGGCCCCCATACCCGGTGATAATCCGGGCTTTGTTAGCAAGTTTGGTCCTAAAGGCAGCACGGCTCAATCTCCAAATGCCACGCAAAGCATGACGACCCAAGCGGGTGGCAGTGTGCCGGCAACAGGCGGCCAAACAAGCACGACATTTACGACGCCGCAGTAATTTCGCCGCGCGTGAATTAACGCATAATTAAGACTAACCTTTACGACAATTTTAACGGCTAAAGCCTATTCTTTCCGAAAGTTTAACACGAGTCGGGAATCGATATGGCCAAGCCTGTTTCAGGATTTGCAAAATTTTGCTGCAAAATCCGCCGCGCATCTAAAAATGATGACGGCGCCGTTGCTGTAGAATTTGCGATCATTGCCCTGCCCTTTTTCGCGCTTTTATTTGCGATTATCGAGCTGGCGATTATCTTCTTTTTAAATTCATCCCTTGAGAGCTCGACATTTGAAGCGGCGCGTAAAATCCGAACCGGCACATATTGCGGTGATGAGGACTCGTTCAAGCTTGAAGTGTGCCGCGGCATGAACCCCGGATCGCCGGATAGTGATTTAAACGTCTGTAGATCGCGCACCGATGTCCGCATCCGCCAGATGGGAGCCGGGTTCAGTTCCTCTGTTGATTTGAACTGGGACCCTGCGCCCGTACCTGTGCCTGCCCCTCCGGGCTATACGCCGCCACCGCCAAATTACACCGCGACAAATGGCGGAGAAACCGTTTTAGTGGCCGTGCGCTATCGTCACCCTTTGACAATCCCGGGTGAGCTTACCCGACTGGCCAATGCCAGTGATGACACAAATGCCCGTGATATTTATGCCGTATCGGCTTTCCGTAATGAACCTTTTGGAGCAGCAGCAACATGTGGTCCGTAAATTTAATAAAAAGCGCTTTTCACAAAACAAGTGAGTTTCACCGCAAATTTGCCGGTGACAATAAAGGCATTGCCGCGATTGAATTCGCGCTGATCGCCCCTGTCATGATCATGTTTTACTTTGGCCTGGCCGAAGTCTCTCTGCTGGTTAGCGCGGACCGCAAAACGGCGCAGGCCGCATCATTGGTCGGCGATTTGACGGCTCAGGACCCGACCCTGGATTTGCCCATGGCGGAGAATTATGTCGGCGCCGTTCTGGCCGTTCTGGGAACAGATCCGGCCCAGAGCGCCCGCGTCGGTCTGGAAATGTACAGCCTCGAAGCCACACTGGGTCCGGACACAGATGGCGACGGCGTCGCGGATCGCGAAATCAATGAAGTCGGCTATCTTGAATTTGGACCTGCATTTAACCCGGGGTCAGACGGCGGAACGCCTGCGGATACCAGTGATGATACGGCGAAAGGCCGCTATGATGGCGATGCTATTGAAGAGCGCCTGCTTGCTCCCGGCGGCGGCGTTGTTGTGGCGCGCGTCGTCTATGAATATGAATCACCCTATCGCTATTTTGTGAAATCACCGCGCCTTCGCGAAGTCTTTTTGCTCAAGCCGCGCCGCTCCGCGACCGTGGAATTTCAAAATGGGCGCACCACGGGCACCGCAAAGCAACAGCGCGAGATTGCGTGCACGCTGACATCAACAGCCCCGAATGTCGTGGAGTGTAACGCGCTTTAAAATTCGCTTTTACGCTATGTAATTTGATCTGATTTTTGCAATTTGCGCCGGGCTTAGGCCCAGCGTATTTTTCGCGTAGCTCTCAGCGCTTCCCATTTTCTTTAGCGCGGCCTCAAGATATTGCGGCTCAACCCCAAACATGGGCCTAAGGCTCTCGGGATCATAAGGACGGCCAAACCGCTTTTCCATCATCAAAGCGGCGGGCGACAAAAAGCTGCCAACATCGACGGCTGTCATGGTCAGCATATAATCTTCCATAATGTCTGCATTCGACATGCCCAGCAGGGATTGTATCAGCGCGACCAATGTTCCCGTGCGGTCTTTGCCGGCCGCGCAATGCACAAGCAGGCTATCATCTTCACCGGCCATATTCAGAAGCGTATCGCGAAATATCGCCTGAAAAGAGGCATTGCCGGGACGGGCAGAATAGCTGGACAACATATATTGGCGCGCATCTTCGGCGACATTTAAATTATTTTGCATAAAGGCTTCATGCGGGGCTTGGCCTGAGCGCGTGGCGTCAAAGGCCAGCGTTTTCGCGCCGTGACCTGCGGGCCATTTATTAGGCTGGCGCTCACGCTCGGCGAGGTAACGCAAATCGACGATTAGCCCGATATCAAGGGCGCGCAGCTTTTCTAAATCTTTGTTGGTCGCATTATTTAAATGCGCCGCGCGAAACAGGCGACCTGATGACAGAAGGCCATATTTGCCGGCATAGCCGCCAAAATCGCGCATATTTAAAATCTGATCGAAATCCAGAATACGCGTCTGTGGTGTGAGGGTCATATTCTGTCCAATAAAAAGCCGCCGATATAATCGACGGCCTTGTCGGTATCTATTTAAGGTCGGTCAAGTGACCGACTGCGTTTTAAGGCATCAGGATGCCAGATTTCTTTGTCTGCAATTTATCAAACATATCCCATACGCCCGCATCGCCGTGCCAGTCGCCTTGCGTTGCGCCTTTGGAATATTCCGTCGCGCGCGCTTCAAAGAAATTGGCGTGCTCAACCCCGTTCAGGATTTCAACAAGCCAGGGCAGCGGATGCTTATCAATCCCGTATACCGCAGGCAGGCCCAGCTGCTTTAAGCGCCAATCAGCAATATAGCGGATATAGGATTTAATATCAGCCGCGGTCATGCCTTCGACCGGGCCCATATCAAAGGCCAGATCAATGAAGCTGTCCTCAAGACCCACAACGGTTTTGCAGCAATCAATGATATCGTCTTGGACGGATTTTGTGACGCAGCCCGTTTCTTTGGCAAATGTATGATAGAGCTTGATCATGCCTTCGCAGTGCAGGCTCTCATCGCGGATGGACCAGGTTACAATCTGGCCCATGCCCTTCATTTTATTATTGCGCGGGAAGTTCATTAGCATCGCGAAACTGGCAAAGAGCTGCAAGCCTTCGGTGAAGCCGCCAAACATGGCGATTGAGCGCGCTATGTCTTCGTGGCTATCCGTGCCGAACTGGCTCATATAATCATGTTTGGCGCTCATTTCCTCATATTCGAGAAAGGCCTGGAACTCAGTCTCGGGCATGCCGATGGTCTCCAGCAGCAAAGCATAAGCCGCGACGTGAACTGTTTCCATATTGGAGAACGCCGCCATCATCATCTTAAGCTCAACAGGCTTAAAGATCTGGGAGTAGTGCTCCATATAATTATCTTGGACTTCGATGTCGCCCTGAGTGAAGAAACGGAAAATTTGCGTCAGCAGATTGCGCTCATTATCGGTCAGATTGCCGGCCCAGTCTTTGACGTCCTCGCCCAGCGGCACTTCTTCGGGCATCCAGTGAACCTGCTGCTGCTTGCGCCAGAAATCATGCGCCCACGGATAGCGAAACGGCTTATAGCCAATAGACGGCGTCAGCAGCCCCGGCGTTGTCGCCGCTTTGATTTGTTCAATTTTTCCCATAATAATACTCCCCGCGATGCGTCTGTGCCCCAAAACCGGAGCATTTTACCGTTTTTAACTGTCAGAATTCGTCATAATGCCCTCACATTACGACTCTCAAGCACATCTATATCTAGTAGCTATGCCTTAACGCAACACTAAATGTGGATTAATTACAGATTGTCGCATCCAATCCCGACATTAACGTCATCTTAGGCTGTGAGCGCATAGAAAAATGTGCTATGGGGAGGGGCGCAAGACTTACCTGGTAAGTTAAATTGATCTTTAGGCGACATAAAGATCGCGCGCACTCGTAGGAGCTGGGGAAGCGAAGCGAGGATATGACGTGATGTATTTTAAGACGGCGTTTTCAAAGACATATCGCAGCGGCCTGCTCGGCGCTGCGCTCTTACTTTCGGCCTGCGGCGGAGGCGGTGGAGGCAGCTCGTCCGACGTCGTTACGCCGCCCCCTCCCCCGCCGCCTGTATCGCAAGATGTGGTCTTTGACGACAAAGCCTCGGCCTCGCGGTTTTTAACGCAGGCCACATTTGGCGCAGGAACGGACGATATTGACGCGGTCATCGGCACGCGCAGCTCTGATTGGTTTCGCGCAGAGCTGGCCAAACCCGCCACGCTAAACCTGCCCTTTACAGCCGCCTATATTACGCGCGACGGGGCGCGCAATGATAATGGCAATCTGACCTACCAGACAAAGCAAGCTCCAACATTTTCATTTTACCGCAACGCCATTGAGGGCGACGATCAGCTGCGCCAGCGCGCGGCCTATGCCCTGTCACAAATCTTTGTCATCTCCCACAGTGAGCAAGGCACGAACCTGTTCAATGTCCCGGATGTCGTCTCTCATTATCAAGACATCTTGGTCACCGGCGCCTTTGGGAATTTCCGCGATCTTCTCGAAGAGGTGACCTATAGTCCGGCCATGGGCGAATGGCTGACTTATCGCTCAAATGCCAAAGCCGATCCGCGCACGGGCCGCGTCCCTGACGAGAATTATGCCCGCGAGATTATGCAGCTTTTCACCATCGGTCTGGTGGAGCTCAATAATGACGGGACGGTCAAACTCGGCGCGGACGGGGAGCCGGTTGAAACCTATGATAATGAGGACGTGACCGGTATGGCCAAGGTCTTTACCGGCCTCGCTGTTAATCCCGATCGGTTCTATACGGGCTTTGGTAATACGACGTACGAGATGCGAACATCGCGCATGACCATGTTTGACAGCTTTCATTCCGATGACGAGAAAGCCTTTCTGGACGCCGTGATTTCGCCCGGCACCGGCGGAGAGCAAAGCATTACCATCGCGCTCGATACGCTGTTTGAGCATCCCAATGTCGGCCCCTTCATTGGTCACCAGATGATCCAGCGCATGACGACCTCTAATCCCAGCCCCGCCTATATTGACCGCGTGGCGACAGCTTTTAATACGGGGCGAAATAGCCTTCCCGATGACAGCATTATCGGAGACGGCAGGCGCGGGGATATGAGCGCTATGATTGCCGCGATTATATTTGACCCCGAGGCGCGAGCCGCCTCAGCGGGCAGTTCACAAACATTTGGCAAAGTGCGCGAACCCGTTTTGCGCTTCACCCATTGGGCGCGCGCTTTTGATGTCTCAACCGTCACGCCGGAGAATAAAGGGATATTGTGGAATACCTCGACCAGTTTGGGGCAGCATCCGTATAAATCCCCCTCCGTCTTTAATTTTTACCGTCCGGGATATGTCCCGCCGGGCACGCAATCCGGCGAAGCGGGACTGACCGTGCCGGAATTTCAAATTTCAAATACATCTTCGGTCGCCAGCTATGCCAATTTCATGACCTATTTCGCGTTTGAATTTGACGCCGGAAATAATGACCCTGACAAGGCGGCCAGTTTCCGTCCGGATTATAGCGAAGAGATGGCCATCGCCGATGACGCGGCTCTGCTTGTTGCCCGCCTTGATGACAGCCTGACGGGCGGTGCATTATCGCAAGCGACAAAAACCCGCATCGAAACGCTTGTCGACGCCCAGCCTTTGGCGATTGAGAGTAATCCCGATTATGACGGCTATCGCAACCGCACGGCGCTCGCCATCACGCTGATTATGACCTCCCCCGATTATATTGTGCAGCGTTAGGAGCCTCCCATGATGAAACGACGCGACATATTAAAAGGCGCAAGCGCCGCAAGCCTTAGCGCCGCAACGCTGGGATCATTGCATCTCTCTTTGGGGCATTTCTCTACAGCCGCAGCCGCCGATGTCAGCGGCTATAAGGCGCTGGTCTGTGTGTTCCTGTTTGGCGGGCTGGACAGCTATGACTGGGTCCTGCCTTATGATCAGAGCAGCTATGACCGCCTGGCGGAAATTCGGGAAAGCCTGTTTGACGATTATGATAATGTGCCCGGCGGCAATACGCGAAGGCGCGAGCGCCTCCTGCCGATTAATCCGGTCAACAATACCGATTTCGGCGGCAAGCAATATGCGCTGACCGAAGAGATGGCCGATATTCACAGCCTGTTTGAAAACGGAAATGCGGCCATCGTTGCCAATGTCGGGCCACTCATTCAGCCGATTACTCAATCTGAGTATCAATCCAGCACCGTGCCGACACCGAAAAAGCTGTTCTCGCATAATGATCAGCAATCCACATGGATGGCCAGCGCGCCTGAGGGCGCGCAATATGGATGGGGCGGGCTGTTCGCGGATGCGGCGGTCAATTCAAATGCCAATCAAAATATCGATTTCACAACGCTGACCGCGCGGGGCAATGATCTGTTTTTAACAGGCGAAACCGTCTCGCCTTATCAGATATCAGAAGGCGGCGCGCCGAATGTCGCCTTGCTTGGCTTTTACGCGGGCAACCCGAATTATGATGTCATCCGAAATCATTTTCGGTCCCAAGGCTATTCAAGCAATAATTTAATCAGCTCGGATTACGCCGCGCTGACGGGGCGCTCCATTGAGCTTAATGAGCTTTATAATAATTCCCTTGAGGCCTCGATGGGCGTAACCACGGACTTCCCGCAAAGCGGGCTGGGCGGGCAGCTTAAATCCGTGGCCCAAGCCATCGCCATTCGCAGCGAGCTTGGCGCGGCGCGGCAAGTTTTCTTTGTCGGCATTGGCGGCTTTGACAGTCACAGCGGCCAAGCGGGCGCGCTCTATAATAAGCTTCGGGAGATCAATGACGGCCTTTCCGCCTTTTATACCGCCATGTCGGATCTGGGCCTGCAAGATGATGTCACCGCCTTTACCGCCAGTGATTTTGGACGCACGCTGTCAATTAATGGCGACGGCACGGATCATGGCTGGGGGGCGCATCATCTGGTTGTCGGCGGCGCGGTCACAGGCAAAACCATTTACGGCGATATGCCGCCCTATGATTTTGGCCATGACCAAGACGCCGGCAATGGCCGCCTCATCCCGACCACATCGGTTGAGCAATTTGCAGAGCCGCTGGGCCGCTGGTTCGGATTAAATGACGCCGAGCTCGCCAAAGCCCTGCCCAATTTTGGCAATTTCTCCAGCAATCAGAAAATGATGTCCATGCTGCGCAGCTAAGCGCAACGCTTTGGCGGCTGGGGCGTTGTGTTAGTAAGATATATTTACTGACAGGATTTCACATGACCCACTTTGCCCGCCCGTTAATGGCTTTAACCGCTGCCATGTTTCTTGCCGCCTGCGGCGGGAGCGGCGATGAAGTGGCCGAGATTAATAATGACTGGACGGGCAATGAGATAAAGATCGACAGTTTTGAAGACGAAAAAGTCTCGGGCGTTGTCTGTCACATGGCCCATTTTGACCGCAGCGTCTTAGATCGTCTATCCAAAGGATCCTGGTTTGAAAACCCGTCTAACGGGTCCATCTCCTGCGCCATTACAGGGCCCGTTGTGGTCGGCGATATTAAGCGCGGGAAAAGCGGCGAGGAAGTCTTTAAACAGCGCCAAAGCATCATCTTTAAAAAGCTGGCTGTGCGCCGCGTCTTTGATGAAGAGAATAATACGCTGGTCTATTTAGTCTATAGCCGCAAGATCGTAGACGGCTCGGC
>ENA-ORXM01002301-ORXM01002301.1-marine-metagenome-genome-assembly--contig:-NODE-2301-length-22767-cov-551.016483_pt1 | contig 22767 bp, 27 predicted proteins | sample MGYA00237867_ERZ511480 | MGnify/ENA primary metagenome ERZ511480 (study PRJEB26309, sample SAMN06266103) | marine metagenome | isolation source: Algal blade | place: United Kingdom:Sidmouth, United...
ATTTTCTTTCACTAAGTGAAACATATAAGAAAAAGAACAATTCAGACGGGTAGATTATTTTTTTCGTCTTCCCTAAATGAATGGCATAGAATATGTAGCTTTTGTAAAATACAACGTCTTTAAATATAATATTAATAGATAAAGGATATAGTTTGAGTTTGTTATTTAGGTTTGTAAATAATTGAAAATCAATTATTTATGGTAAAATTTACAATAAAGTCAGACTTGAACTTAAGTTTAAATTTAGAATTAATTTGCTTATCTTCGCCCTCAAATACAAAACTCATGCAACGTTTTACTTATATTTTACTGTTACTCGCAGCCACGCTGATTTATAGCTCATGTGTTAGCGATAGTACTTCAAATACAGTTTCTGAAAAGGCACCTCTTGCCGAAACTATTGAGAAACTGACTCCGCAACGAGAGAAAACTCCTTCTCCTGTCGAAGAAAAAGAACTATTGCCTCCGCCTGAGCCAGAACCCAAACCCGCACCGGTATCAAAACCTATTCCGGTGGCTACACCAACACCGAAACCTACACCAGCACCAACTCCGAAACCTACACCAGCACCCATTCCCAAGCCAATACCTAAGCCAATACCACCATCGCGCGGCTCGATGATTTTTGAAAATCGGACATTTGATTATGGTTATATTGAGGAAGGCTCGGTCATCAATCATGTCTTCAAATTCACAAATACAGGCAGCGTACCAGTCAATATTTTGAATGCAGAAGTGTCTTGCGGGTGTACTTTTCCGACGTACTCATTTTTGCCCATCGAACCCGGCAAAACAGGGGAGGTGTCAGCGAGATTTGATAGTACAGGTAAATTAGGTAAATCAAAAAGCTCGATTACGCTACTCACAGACGCACGTCCTGCCAAGCAGGAATTATTCTTGATAGGAACAGTTATTCCACCGAGAAAAGATGAGAAAAAGGAGGATAAAGACAAGCCGAAAGAGAAAGAGAAAGAGAAAGAGAAAGAGAAAGAAAAAGAGAAAGAAAAAACTAATGAAAAGACAACAGAAACGACTGAAAATAAACAAGATACATCTAAAACAGATAGCGTGAAATTTGCGCCAAGAGGTCCACGAAAATTACCTAAAATTAATCCGCCAGATGACGGAGAAGATGGTGAGGAAAATTAGTACGTAGGTAGTGGGACAAAAAGTTATTTTTTCGATATTTTTTCTTACAAAAACCGCACATAGCCTACGCTACGTAAGGATTTTTGTAGGGAAAAATAGCGGAAAAAGAAACCGTCAAAAAGTAAGGATATTTTTGTCTCACTACTTAACACATACATTCCTGTCTGTCTCGTTGAAGAGTACAGACAGGAATTGCCTCACGTTAAAGTTTAACCTCTGCAACCTCACGAACAAAGCCTTTCAATAAATCAACTGCCCACTGTTTTTCTCTGTCCGAAACATATTCTAATAAAGTCGCTTTTTTTCCACCATCATAAAATATAGTCGGTACTTGCGAACTGTATTTTGGCGAATTGGGTGTACCCATATTATTGAGATTCGTAGAAAGCAACTTAGTACCAGGGCGTGTCAAGCCTATTTTTTCAATTTTATGATAAGGAATGCTTATGTTTTCTGAATTAAAAATACGTGTTTTATTTATTTTTAAATGATTGCCAATCAGGTCAATATCTTGTTTTTCGGTGAGTGTTTTGGACATGCCGTAGAGCATCGACAAACCTACAAAAAATAAGGGAATAGAAAACAATAAAAGAATCGGACCCATACCCGCTGCAATAATTCCGATAAAAAACACAAAAGCAAACCAGCCCAATACAAACATCAAGGGACGATACATTCGAGGATTGAAAACAGGACGCGGCGCGAGTATTTCCATCACCGACGGGCTGTAGCGATACGATTCCAAATGACTGCCTTCGGGCGGCACGATGACGAGTTGTTTGTCCTTTTCCGGCTGAAAAGGTCTGTCCTCTTGCTGCGGTGAAGGCAATTCTTTGCGAGGCATGTCAATCTCCAATATCGTGCGACATACCGGACAGCCTATCTGCTCACCATCCGCAAACATCTCATTAGGAATCAATAATTTGGAACGACATGAAGGGCAAATTATTTGTGTAGATTTCATAGTTCAATGAGTGAATTTTGAATGAGCGAATGAGTGAATTGAAATGAGTAAATGAATAGATGAGTAAATGAGTAAATATTATTATTACATTGAATTATTCATTCATTCAAAATTCCCTCATTCCTTCATTAAAAACATTGTAGCATTATCACATTTCAGCATTGCATCATTACTTTCGCCCCCAAGTCGTGCCTTCTTTGCCGTCTTTCAATTGCAATTCGAGGGCGTCAAGTTGGTCGCGGATGAGGTCGGAGGTCGTCCAATCTTTCGTGGTGCGAGCATTTTGGCGGATGTCAATGATGAGCTGCATCAAGCCATCGACGGTGTTATCGTCGGTCGTTTCTTCGATTTTCAGACCTAAAATATCGTCAATACAAACCGTAAACGTTTCGCGTAAACGCTGCATCGTTGCCTTGCTCACTCCTTCGTATTCGGGGCGATTGTCGCGGTAACTATTGATGACGGTCACGAGTTCAAATATACGTGCCAGTGCTTTCGGCGTATTAAAATCGTCGTCCATTTCTACGAAAATACCGTCGATGTTGTCATTTACTTCTTTATCGGTATCCGTTACATTTTTCGCTTCGCGTAGTGGTATTTTTTGGATGACTTTATAGGCTTCCATCAAACGTTTGTAACCTTTTTCTGCTGCTTTAAGTGCTTCATTACTAAGGTCTAAGGGACTGCTGTAATGTGCTTGCAACATAAAAAATCGTATCGTCATAGGACTATATCCTTGGTCTAAAAGGTCATGTTTGCCTAGTATAAGTTCGCGTGGAAGAATGGAATTGCCGAGCGATTTACTCATTTTCTGACCATTCATGGTGAGCATATTGGTGTGCATCCAATAGCGGACGGGGTCGGTGCCATCTGCGCCGAGCGATTGAGCGATTTCACATTCGTGGTGCGGAAATTTCAAATCCATACCGCCGCCGTGAATATCAAATTTCTGCCCTAAATACTTGGTACTCATCACCGAACATTCGAGGTGCCAGCCGGGAACGCCTTCTCCCCACGGAGAGTTCCAACGCATCGGGTAGGTTTTGTCCGTAAATTTCCAAATGGCAAAATCGCGCACGTCATGTTTTTCGTCTTGTGCATCAAGTTCGCGATAGCCTTCTTGTTGTTCGTCGATATTTTGACCACTCAATTTACCATAATCATGCGTCTTCACAAATTCGGGAATATTAAAATAAACTGAGCCGTTTGTTTCATAAGCAAAACCATTTTTCAAGATACGTTCGACCATCTCGATTTGCTCAATGATATGTCCCGAAGCAGTCGGTTCTATATCGGGTGGCAACATATTGAAAATACCTGTAACATCGTGAAAATCAAGCGTGTACTTCTGCACGATTTCCATTGGTTCGAGGTTTTCTTTCTTTGCTTGTTCGCCGATTCTATCTACCTCGTCGCCTTCGGAATTGGCGATATGCCCTACATCCGTAATATTCCGTACATAACGCACTTTATAATCCAAATAACGCAAATAACGATTGACAATATCAAAGGCAAGAAAGGTACGCACATTACCTAAATGCGGCGGGCTGTACACGGTAGGTCCACATACATACAAGCCGACAAATGGCGGCGAAAGTGGTTCAAACTTTTCTTTTTTTCTGGAAATTGTATTGTGTATATGTAGGTTATTCTCTTTCATGCTGCAAAAATACGATTATACGGATAAAATGAGTAAGTGATTGGATGAATAAATGCGTAAATGTTGGAATTTAGGGATGAAAAGATAATAAATGCTACATCTTCACGCCGTTATTTTTTCTTTAGACGAATCAAATTTGACGCGAATACGTTTATTTAAGGAGAATTTGATGAAGTATAAAGGAAAAATAACAAGTCAAGATGTAGTATTTATTGTTTTTTCATCCCTTCGCTTCACACACCGAAGATTTTTGACCTTTATAAGTGGATTTATAGCGAAAAAGTTCTTATTTTGGGAAGAAATGGGTTGCGAGTTGTGGGTTACGGGTTACGGGTTATGGGTTTTTTACAGAAAATTCGACCAGTAACCCATAATTCGCAACTCACAACTCACAACAAAATATTTTTATGAAAACAGTCACATTAAATACAGCGATTGAAAATTTACCCGAATTGATTAAGCAAACTCTTGATAATCAAGAAGAAACTATCATCGCTACGGATGATGGTGCGGTAGTGATGGTCGATCAGAAAGAGTGGAATAATATGTGGGCGCATATTGATGTAATGAAGGATAAACGAGGTATGAGGGCACTTCTTGATACACTCGAAGACCATGCAAAAGGCAATTTTAAAGGAAAAACCATAGACGAAGTATTCTCAGATGAACTACAAACTGCTCATACGTAAACAAGCTATCGAAGACATCAACTGGTTTCGTAAAAAAGATAAACAAAGTCATACCAAATGCTTTGATTTATTGCTTTCTATTGCTGAAAATCCGCGTGAAGGTATTGGGCATCCTGAACGTCTCAAGCATTACGAGGAAGAAGTATATAGTCGTCAAATCAATAAGAAAGATAGGATAATCTATTTAATTGAGGAGGAAGAAAAGCTCGTTAGCATTACTTACTGTCGAGGGCATTACGGTGATAAATAAATATTTTTCAAAATAATATGAAAACAGTCACATTAAATACAGCGGTTAAAGATTTGCCGGAATTAGTGAAGCAAACTATCGAAAATTGCGAAGAAACAGTTATTGCTACGGACGACGGGGCAGTGGTTATGATAGACGAGTATGAGTGGAATAAGATGGTAGAGGAAATTCGTATGTTGAAAGACAAGGGAAGAGGGAAAAAATAACCTACCCACTTTACTCGTCCTTTTCCGCTCACTCTGCGTTACGGAAATGGTCATTTATCCCGATAAACTCACATTCCCGCGCCTTGATTGAGCAAAAAATGACTTCGCAGAGCGGGTAGGTTATTTTCTTCCTCTTCCCTAAACAGAAGATGAAGGCGCATTTGGAAGAACAGACGGGCAAAATGAAAAAATAAAAAAAGCCACTCAAAATGAGTGGCTTTTCTTTTGTGGTACCTCCCAGATTTGAACTGGGGACACACGGATTTTCAGTCCGTTGCTCTACCAACTGAGCTAAGGTACCAACCTTGCTTGTGGAAGCGGTTGCAAAGATAAGGGCTTTTTTCATTTATCCAAAAAAACATTTGCAAATTTCTCTATTAAAACATTATTTTTATAGGAAAAGTTCCCTTGCTTTCTCGATTCGTTTCTTTATTAATGCGTAATTTGTTATGTAAAGTGTTGGATATTAAATGAGTAAGGGATGAAAGTAAACGAATTAAGACTTACGAACTAACTGACTAATAATCGTCTCATCTTCAATTTTATCATCATCCGCCAATAAAAATGCCTTGCTCAATACCAATGACAAGCCTCTATCGCCTTCAAATGGCAGAAAAAGTTTGTCGCCCTTCGCATCTTGCTTGCGGTCGGGGACGATGCAGAGGTATTGGTCATTGGGTTCCATGAGGATGTTGCTGCTGCCAATGTGGATTTTATATTCGCGAATCTTCCCTTTTATGCGTAGAAATTTTCCGTCGATACGTGCGATGTCTTTGATTTTTAGGCGTGGAATTAGGCGTGTGAGGGCTTCTTTACGGGTTTTGGCAACTTCCGTGAGGTCGCCAAATGAATAGGATTCCCAATATTCGCGGAATTGCGGCAAACCGCCATTGTCTTGCCAATTTGGGTCATTGCCGACACTCGCTACGCCTACAAACAAATCGACATCGCGCATAATTTCTGAAAAGACAATTTTCGGAATATCTACTATGTCAAGCGTTGTGCCGCCTGCGGTGAGGAATTTTATCTGATCGGTCACGACGTATTCCAAGAGCGTGAAATCATCCCAATCGTCCTCTTCTTCCTCGTCGTAGAGGCTATTTATCCAATATTCGGCAGTGAGTTCATATTCGGGCAGGCTGATATGTGCTATCTCACAATCGACTTCGCCAAAGTTGTTGAGCATTCGATATTTCCAGGTACGGGCGCGGGTGAGTGCGCTAAATTGACCTTGTTTGAGGATGTGTGCCGCCATGCGATTGCTATACACACGGGTATTGACTTCGGCATCGGTGAGGACATAGATTTCGCGATAGACTTGCTTGATAGATTGTTGTATATCAAGGACTTCAAGTCGTTTTCGCCAAGTCAAAACCTCTTCGGTTGTACATTCAATGGGATGCCAAAGACGGACTTCCATCGCGTCATTTGGATGAAATTCAGTGCCATCGGCGGTCTGCCAAATTTCATTGACACGAACTGCCGAAGCGACTGTTTTTTCGCCTTCGGCGAATGTCCAGATTAATTTTTTCGATAAAAAACCTAATAAACCATGTTCGATATATTGTTTTTTAAAAAATGCGTAATCGCATACTGTTTTATGTAAATAAAAACGCTCCATACGATTGCGTTGGGCGGTGAGTTCGGTTTTGATGGTTTTAAGTTCCTCTTTAGTTTCGGCTAATTTTTTATCTAATATAGGGTCTTTTTTGATGAATGAGGGCGTAGTTTTTTGCACCTTGCCATCAGGTTTTATCCAACGTGTGGCACTGCGTCCGATGCCCAATAATTCAAATTCGAGGGCATACTCGCCGAATTGCACGATTTTACGTCCTTCTGATAAGCCGTAACCGGAAGGGGTATCGGTGGTTTTCTTTTTTCTTTTTCGTTTTGCCATTAAAAAGCAACAAATGAATCAAGGAAATGATATGCTATTTTCTTGTAAATCAATACAAAAGTGTGTGTTCTGAAAGAAGTCTAAACCAATCACTCCGTCATATTCGCTAAGAATACCTGCGGCGATAAAATCGTAAGTTTGTATCTCAAAATCATCAATTTTTTTATTGAGGCTTTTAAAAGATTTGAGTTTGCTGAGTTTGGCTTCCACAATTCCTTTAGCGGTTTCTAAAAGCACTACCTGCTCGTTATTTCCTGTGAATACATCTGCAAGCATCAAGGTTGTTGAGTCTATGGTAGTATGTGATGCCCCGGTATCCAGAACCATAGAAATTGACGTTCCATTTATCTCTGCCTGAATCAATATGAGGCTGTCGTCGTTCGCTCTGTTGAAGTAAAATTTCTGCATTTACTCTGGTTTTATTCTTCGATGAATACCTATCCATAATTTTTTTTCTTTCGGATAAATACCTGTATATGTCCATGTTATAGCTTTGTATTGTTCAATATCCAGATTTTGCTTGGCTTCAATCAAATCTTTTTTATCCTCCGCATGATGCAATACAATTCCACCTTGTACTTGCCCTTTTTCAAAGGTTGGATTTGCCAATAAAACCCATGAATCAGGGTGTTGCTCGCTGATTTCGGCGACTGTTTGAAAATTGGTTGTTGCTATCATATCGAATTATTTGCTTTTAGTCAGGTACTCTTCAAATTTTTCTGTATCTAAATCAGGGATGTTACCCCAAAATTTAGATAGAGGTGGCTTGTCCTCTGGTTCGTTCGGATTTGAAACGACAGAGATTTTTAACCTATTTAGCAGAGGCAGTAGAACCTCCAAATCTTGTGGTGTATTTAATTCTAATGTAACTTGCATGATTCAATTTTTTACAAAAATACGCTTTTTTTTGCAAAAAAGCATCACCCACCCACCAGCGGCGTCAATTGTACAAAACTTACCGAAGTGTCTGCCCCGACGAGGATTTCTTGTTCGAGTGTTTCGGCTTGCTGGTCGTCAATGAGGATGAAATATCCGTTTTTTTGAAAGGCATTCAAGGCGATGTAGGCTTGCTTTTCGGGGTCTATTTTGCGTGGTGTTTTCAGTTTGAAGCCATTTAGAGTGCGCTCTGTATCAGAAGGTTGTACGAGTCCTTTGAAATATTCGGGGAGTTTTTGATTATAGGATTCTACCTCCGCATATACGCGAGCTTCGATGATTTCTTTTACGGTGGTCAATTCGTTTTCTACCGCAATCATTATCTCATTGAGGATTTTTCCGGTGGCGGATTCGTCTTTTATTAGTATATTTTGCATAGCAATTCAGCTGTTTTTTATGCCGTCAGGTCAATAGCTTTATATTTGCCGTTAAGGTAATGAATTTGTGTCTTTTTGTAAAACAATTTGTTAGATTAATTCAGATAATATTATTTCATCAATTTTCGATGAAATAAACCTCGCCGCATTCTGAATACGCTTTTTCCTTTCTGAATATCGGGTGTGCCAAGCACTTCGTCGCAATTTTCGCAAGCCAAATTTGGCACATCATCAAAGCCTTTTTCCAATTGCTTCACCAAAGACTCTGGTTTCACAATTCGGTGGAAATACAAACGCAAAATGCCTTTTCCACTACCGTATTTGTGGTAGGTGAGGAGGTAGGTTTGGCATTTGCCACAGGTGATGTGGTATGTTTTGTATTTCTTTGACATGGTAAAATCGTAGGGACAGGTCGCGACCTGTCCCTACGATTGTTTTTTATTTGATTTGGTTCTTTGACAAATCCGGTGATTGTTCGTTTTTCTGCCTCGCGATTGTTCGTCCCTTGCGTAAGGGATAGTAGGTGTTGTTTGAACGTAACGTAGCGATAGCGGAGTGGAGAGAGTGCCGGATAGCCCGACCCCCGACTGATAAGGAGGGGGATACGCCCAAATTTTCATTCACTTCACTGGATTTGTCAAAGAATCTTTAATTTTAAACGAAAGAATCTATTTCATCCGTTAAATCCGTGTCCTATTAAAATGTCTATTGTTTTACAAATTTCTTAGTAACAATAGTGTTGCCTGACACCAATTGTAGGAAGTAAAACCCTGACGCTAATTCATTGACATTCAAACGAATTTCTTGTGTACCTCCTGCGCTTTGCGTGTGTTGTTGTAGCGTTTTTCCATTGATGTCGATGATATGCAATTCCGCATCAACCATTTCTTCTAATGAATAAATAACCGTCATTTCATCTATGACCAAATTGGGTAATATTTGCAAATCAATAACTTTATTATTACTTGTTATATTCCAATCATTATTGGGTTGTACAAGCGCTGCTATACCACCACTGATACAAAAATTACTGGTTTCGGAAGTGCCAAACCTGCCACCGCCCGAAGCGAGTACCGTACCATTGGCATCCGTAAGCGTGTAGTCGCCACACGTTTGCGCCAGACGCGGTGAGCCGTTGAATACGCCACCAAGTCCGAGTGTAGCAATATTAATCCCTGTCAATACCGTTGTGGTACGGCGCGGACACATGCCGTCATTGCCTGCGTCGAAGAAGGTGAGGTCATAACAACCATCGGGCAAGCAGGAAATATCTGGCAATCCAAGATTGGAATTTGCCAGGCTTGCGTTATAAGCATTACCGCCAGAAGAAGCGACCGTTCCGCCTGCGGCATCCGTGATTTCCCAACTCGTTTGGGTCGGTGCGCCGTCAAATGTAATAGACAAATCAACACTCGCGCAAGATAGGCAATTAGGTGTTGTTCCGTCGTGATAAGTAAATTCGCGAACATAAGTCTGCCCGTCAAAGTCGGCTTCAAATTTCCAGACACCATAAGGTCCACCTGCGGGTAAAGGGGCAGGCCAGTACCAATAAGAGGAATTGTAAGTGTTAGTAGAATTATGAGTCCAATTAACCGATATTGAGTTATCTGGTCGTCTGATACGCAGGTTAGTGGCTGCTCCGGGGATTTCGTCGCGGAAATAGAGCGCAACATATACAGTATCGTTTGCAGAGAAACAATCAGAAAGATTTGGAGACTCATTGGCGGCGGGGCAGTCTATGACAGGAGGAGCGCTGTGTGTAAGTAGAGCATTCAGTGTGGGAACTCGATTAGGTTGTTGAGCTGTCCACCAAGTCTGGGTATTAAGACTGTTGCAGCCGCCTTGGTAGGGGTCGATAATATTACCGAGATTATCACGTACCTCAAAATGTAAATGTGGTCCGTTGGAGTAGCCCGAACTGGCAATGACGCCAAGATATTCACCAACAGCAACTGTCTGCCCTAATGCTTTTGTAGTGACAGAGCCTTGCTTCATATGCAAATAGTAAGCTAGGCTGCCGTCGCTATGTTGCACGACGACATAATTGGCAGTTGCCGTATTGTCAAGAGCGCATTGCTGGTCAAATTCCCCTTCATTTTTCGCGACGATTGTTCCGGGAGCTGCCGCAATGATTTCCACAAAGTCATTATCGTACATATACCAAGAGAAGGGCCAAGAGAAAATGTCGGTACCCTTATGCCCGTTATAAGTACGTGCGTCACAGTTGTAATCAAGTAAGCCGTTGCTTTGGTCTTGGTCTACATAATTGCTGATAGCGTAGTAGCTGTTGAAATCTAAATTAGCAGTTTTACGTAGAGGCCAATCAAACGAAACAATGGCATTTTTTAGTAGTCCATCATTCAATATACCTTCATCTTTTAATTGTGAGATGTTTTTTTGAAGCTGCAATTCGACCTTGTTTCTTTCCGAGTCAGATATACAGCTTGTTGTCTCAAATATATGTTCACCACCCTGTGCAGGAGCTAATATTTGGGCAGATAAAGTGCTTGTAATAGAGTATAAAATAAAGAGCAATAAATACTTTTTCTTCATGATAATTTGTTTGTTTAACTAATTTAAAAATTGTGCACATATTTAGACTATGAAATGTATCGAAAGTTACCTATTTCATCCATAGGAACAGGGTTTTAATAAATGCAGGTTCTTGACGACTTTATTTTTTTCTTTTTTAAGGCATGAAAACCGCGCATAGCCAAGCTATACAAGGATTTTCATAACGCAGAAAAAGGGAAAAAGAAAAAGTCAAAATCTGCATTTATTGAAATCCTGTTCCTTATGATTTTTGAATGAAAAATCAGACGCAAACAACCCTCCAAATGTAGAGACAGAGCATGCCCTGTCCCTACATTTGGGGGGCATTATGATCGTGTTTTTACATCCAAAGCATCACGAAAACCATTACCCACGAGATTGAATGCGAGTACCATCAACATAATCGCCAATCCGGGAACGATGGCAGGAAATGGATTATTACTCTTCAAGAGGAAACTATAATTTTCAGCAAGCATCGTACCCCACGAAGGGGTAGGCGGTTGTATGCCAAATCCGAGATAACTCAATCCGGCTTCGATGAGAATGGCTATGGCAAAATTGGCGGCAGCCACCACCATTACAGGACCGAGAATATTCGGCAAAATATGTCTGCGAATAATCCGCCCATCACTAAAACCGAGACTATTCGCGGCTTCTACAAACTGAATTTCGCGTAGCGACATCACCTGTCCACGTACGATACGCGCGACATCGACCCACATCGTGAGTCCTACTGCAACAAATATTTGCCAAAATCCGCGCCCCAGTGCCAACACCAATGCAAACACCAAAAGCAGCGTAGGAATCGACCACATCGTATTGATAATTAGCATCACAAAATCATCGATCCGACCGCCAAAGTAGCCGGCAATCGCGCCCAATGTCACCCCAATCGTCAGTGAAATCAGCACGGCGAGCAAGCCTACTGCCAGCGACACCCGTACCCCAATCAGCAGGCGACTCAGCAGGCAACGCCCCAAGCCATCGGTTCCGAAATGGTAGGTGTGCATGTAGATGTGAGTGTCTTCGATTTTAGATTTTAATTCGGCGGTAGTAGCGGTATTTTGTTGATTGTCAATGTTTTGAAAAATGGCAACGCCTTTGGAAGTCAAGACTTCGGGGCTGGTGACAGAAAGCGGATAGACGACATCAGCAAGGTCAAATACGGAGGTATTTTCGAGTGTTTCGTCATCAGAATAAACTTCTACATAAATATGGCTTTCGTCGATGTTATAACCTCGCATCGGGATTAATTTGTAAGAATTTTCTGCGCCATAGAGCATTTTTTCGAAAAAATTTCGCTGCTGTACTTCCCTATTTTTACGGACTTTGAGCATCGGCACGCTGAAGCCGGGCGGTTTGAGGTTGACTTCATTCACTTGGTCGTTGGCATTGGGCGTAGGGTCGGGCGTGATCGCGTAGCCCAATATCGCGATGGTAACAGCCAACACGATAAGCACCATACCAAATATCGCCGGTTTATTTTTGAATAAACGGCGTATGGCTTTTTGAGTGGGGGAGGTGGTATGTGTATTGGTTGTTGACATAAATTTCGACTATCAATAAAAAATACTATTTAGAAAAAATCATAATGTTCCACAAGAGGAAGACCAGCAAAAAAATCACCAATCAGACCTCGCCATTCTTTGAACAGTTCTGATTCTCGGAAGCCGACATTGTGCGCCTCTATGGAAGTCCATTTTATCAATAGTATGTACCGATTATCTCGTTCTATACATTTCTTAAATTCATGCGATAGATAACCGGGAGATTGACAAATAATAGTTTGGGCTTTTTTTAATTGCCGTTCAAAATCTGCGCTTTTATCTTTTTTAATTTCTAATATTGCTAATTCTAAAACCATCTTTGATTTGATTTTTTTTGTTCTGAAAATTATAAAAGGTAAAAGTAAGAAAAAGTTGATGAATTATTATTTTCGTCTTCCCTTAGTACTGGGCTTTGGACATTAGGTAACTGGGAAATTAGGAAATTAGGCTAACAGAAACATAATTCGCTATTTATCAGTACAATAAAAATCGTAATAAAGTTAATTTAAAATAAAATGCAAATCAATGTAAATTATTGATAATGAGCGATTTACCTAATTACCCAATGCCCAGTTATCTATCGCTAAATTTTTTATTTTGCAATTTAAATATGAAACAACTCAATATTCTCCTCCTTGAACCCTTCCATGCAGGCAGCCACAAGGCTTGGGCGGAGGGCTTTGCGGCGAATAGTCGGCACGATGTCGAACTGCTCACCCTCAAAGGTCGGCATTGGAAATGGAGAATGCACGGTGGAGCAGTCACGCTGGCAGAAAAAATGATGGCGAGCGACCACCAGCCCGATGTCATTCTCGCTACTTCGATGCTCGACCTGACGACCTTCCTCTCCCTCACACGCGAGCGCACTGCACACACGCCCGTAGCACTCTATTTTCACGAAAATCAAATCACCTATCCTTGGTCGCCACAAGATGCGGATGTACGCCTTCGGCAAGACCGACACTACGGATTTATCAACTACACGAGCGCACTCGCGGCGGATTTGGTATTGTTCAATTCGGACTACCATCGCAGCTCATTTTTGGGTGCTTTGTGGGGCTTTTTGAAGGTTTATCCTGACCATCGCGGACTTACAAATGTAGATAAAATAAAAACAAAAAGTGAAGTACTATATTTAGGTATGAATTTGTCGAAATTCGATGAATTTCGCACAGCGAAAAACAATAACGTACCAACGATTTTGTGGAATCACCGTTGGGAATATGATAAAAATCCGGAGGAGTTTTTTGAAGTTTTATTTGAACTCGCCGAATTTGGACTTGATTTTAAACTCATCGTTTTAGGAGAAAATTACGACAAATCACCGCCTATTTTTGCGGAAGCGAAAGAAAAATTGGCGCGATATATCATACATTTCGGCTACGCGTCCGATTTTGACACTTATGCCCGATTGCTGTGGCAGGCAGATATTTTACCCATCACGAGTCGCCAAGATTTTTTCGGTGGGAGTGTGGTAGAAGCAATGTATTGTGAGGTTTATCCTTTATTACCCAATAGATTAGCTTATCCCGAACACATTCCGCCTTATCTTCATATTCAACATTTTTACGATAATCGTGTTAGCCTTGTTGAGCTTCTAAAAGCATATATAAATAATTTTCAAGAAACAAAAACAAGCTCGTTTAAATCGCATGTAGAACGCTATGATTGGCATCAGTGTGTCAGCAAATATGACAAAACGCTCGAAAAACTCTATGCTATAAAAGTGTCGTGAATACTGCAAAATGTCTTACTTTTGTAGTATTCGTAAAACACGAAGACGATTTTCAGAGTTTTGGTAAAGAATCTTACGAATGGAAAATCCAGACTAATATGACAGCAACGAATCAATCTCTTTGGTATCTCGAAAATATAGATGTAATAGGTATTCTTTGTCCGAGTAAACGCAAACAGGGCGCACATGAAAATATAGTACATAAAATGTTTAAAAAAGGCGAATACATTTACCTCCCCGAAGAAAGTTCTGATAAATTATACTTCATCAGCGAAGGTAGTATCAAAGTTGGCAGCTACTCCGAAGATGGAAAGGAAATCACCAAAGCTATTCTCAATAAAGGGGAAGTTTTTGGTGAACTGGCACTGGTAGGAGAGGGGCAACGCCGTGATTTTGCGGTAGCGCAAGAAAGTACGATTGCCTGTGTAGTGACGGTGGAAGAAATGCGCACACTAATGCGCGACCATAGTAGCGTAGGCTTATTTATTATGAATCTTATTGGTTCGCGTTTATTGAAAATGGAACGCCGATTAGAGTCTTTAGTGTTCAAGGATTCTCGGACACGTATCGTTGAGTTTTTATTGGAAATGGTCAATGAAAACGGGAAGCGTGTAGGCTACGAATGGGTCGTCAGAAAATTCTACACCCATCAGGAAATCGCCAACCTCACCGCCACATCTCGCCAAACTGTAACGACTGTACTCAATGAATTGAGAAACGATAATCTGATTACTTTTAACCGTAAACGCCTATTGGTCAGAGATAGAGAAGCACTTGAAGCAGAGGCAGTTGCGACTTAGGTTATTAGTCCGTAGTAGATAGTTCGTAGCCCAACTTTAACAAAACTATAAAAAGTATTATTTGCGAGGCGAATCTTTTTATAAAATACGAGTGTTTGAATACTCAAATAGCAACTTTTGACAAAGGCATTCGCCTTGCGATTCGCGTGCTATTGCTCACCCTATTTACTCGAACACCACCAAAAATTGCAGCTTTTTATCTGGTGAGCACATTGAAAAATAAGGTCGAATTTACAAACCATATTATTGTTTATTATTTTAATATAAAAAATGTAACACAATGCCACAATGCTAAGTCTCACATCTCTATGCCATGAACTTCGCATCTAAGCATAAAAAAACGTATCTTTGCATTTCAATTCATTTTATCATTTACAGTAAAAAAATAATATGTACATCAATTATTTTGTAAAAAATTGATTGTCAATATTATACGGAATAAAAGATTGATATTTTTTATTTTAAATTGCTAATTTAATCCTAAAACAAAAAAACAACACGTATGACATTTGAAGATTTAGAACTAATTGATCCTATATTAGAAGCATTAGAAGATAAAAATTATACCGAACCTACTCCGATACAAGCGAAAGCAATTCCATTGCTTTTGGAAAGAAAAGACGTACTTGGCTGCGCCCAAACAGGAACAGGCAAAACGGCGGCATTTGCCATTCCGATAGTACAACTTATTCACAGCATAGAAGGCGAGGAAAGAAACCCGACCCTTCGCGCACTCATCGTGACCCCTACACGCGAGTTGGCGATTCAGATTGACGAAAACATCAAAGAATACAGCAAATATACCAAAATACGCCACACAGTTATCTTCGGTGGCGTAAAACAAGGCGCACAGGTACAGGCACTACGACGCGGCGTACACATCCTCACGGCTACGCCAGGGCGGCTGCTTGACCTTATTTCGCAGGGATATATTCGTTTGAATACCATCAAAATGTTCGTATTGGATGAAGCCGATAGAATGTTGGATATGGGATTTATCAATGACATCCGTAAATTGCTCAAGCTGCTACCCGAAGAACGCCAATCGCTGTTCTTCTCCGCAACGATGCCCCAAAATATCGTTGACCTTTCCAATAAAATCCTGAAAAATCCGATAAAAATAGAAGTCGCGCCCGTATCTTCTACCGCAGAGACGATTCAACAATACCTTTATTATACCAATAAACCAGATAAGAAAAAACTCCTCCTACACATCCTCACCAATCGAGATATTGACCAAGTTTTGCTCTTTTCGCGTACCAAACACGGTGCGGATAGAATAGTAAGAGATTTGAAAAAGAAATATATCGAAGCCGCTGCTATTCACGGAGATAAGGCACAAAATCAACGACAAAAAGCGCTTCAACAGTTCAAAGAAGGAAAGCTTCGCGTCTTGGTGGCAACTGATATTGCCGCGCGTGGTATCGACATCAATAAATTGCGCTACGTTATCAATTACGATATTCCAAATGTAGCCGAAACCTACGTACACCGCATCGGAAGGTCGGGACGTGCGGGCGAAGAAGGTGTGGCAATTTCTCTATGTGAGCCGGAAGAAAATGCAGGCATCAGAGGAATCGAAAAACTCATCAAGCAAAAAATAGAAATTGTCAAGGATAATCCTTATCCACAGACCGATAAGCCGATGACTGACGCAGAAAAGAAGGAGTGGAACAAGGAAAAACAACGCCGCAAACAAGAATTTTTTGCACAACGACGTGCTGAAAAAGGATCGCGTGGCGGTGGCGGTAGAAGACGATACTGATTCGTTAGATTCGTTGACTTTTCTTACGGATAAATGATACGTGAATGGGAGTCAACGAATAACCGACATTAGGGAAGAGGAAGAAAATAATCTACCCCAAATGAAGAAGTTATTTTCTTTCACTAAGTGAAACATATAAGAAAAAGAAACCGTCAAAAGTAAGGATATTTTTGTCCCATTACTTATGAGCCAATATCACAAGATACTTAACCAAGTTCTATCCACTGTTCCTGCTCAAATTCGAGCTATTGATACAGAGGAAATGAACCACAAACCTGCATCAGGAAAGTGGTCAAAGAAAGAAATACTCGGTCATTTGATAGATTCGGCGTATAATAATCACCAACGATTTTTATGCGCCGAATCACAAGGAAATCTCATTTTTCAAGGCTACAACGCCGACGAATGGGTTCTCAAAAATGACTACCAAAACCGCAGTATAGAAGACGTATTGCAAATGTGGGAAGTGTCGAATCGACATTTGAGCATTCTGATATGCAGTATTCCGACAAATATATTACAGAAAACCACTACCGAACATCGTTTTCATGTCATGTGTATGAATCTTTTACAAGAAAGCGAACCAACAAACTTATCGTATTTGATATGGGATTATTTATTTCATTTGGAGTATCATCTAAAACAAGTAGTTCTTGATTATCAAGAGATTAACCCACCGTTCATGTAGAGAAAATTCATGAATTTTCTCTACACTAACGTACTGCCGACTATCAACCATCAACTTCAAAGGTTTTCAATATTTGCCAGATGCTTCTCTGCTTGTTCGAGTATTGCGGCACGTTTTTCTCCATCCATTTTATTCCAAAGCCGATACGCCATACCGATGCGCGGGTTTTTCGCCAATTTATCCGTATGTTTATCATAAAAATTCCAGTACAGACTATTAAACGGACAGGATTTCTCCCCTATTTTTTCTTTTTTATTATAAAAACATGACCCACAATAATGACTCATTTTATCTATATAATTGGCAGTTGAAACATAGGGTTTTGTACCCACAATTCCACCATCTGCAAACTGCGACATGCCGCGTGTATTTGTAACCTCAACCCACTCCAAGGCATCAATATAAATACCTAAGTACCAAGCATCTACCTCGTCAGGATGTACGCCTGCGAGCAAGGTGAAATTTCCCGTCACCATGAGCCGTTGAATGTGGTGTGCATAGGCATAGTCGAGCGACTGAGTGACGGCATGTTTTACGCAATTCATCTTCGTATTGCCGGTCCAAAAATAGTCGGGCAGTTTACGGTCATGTTCCAAATAATTGAGCGTGGCATACTCCGGCATTTTCGCCCAATACATGCCGTGCATATACTCACGCCAACCAATAATTTGTCGTACAAAACCCTCAATTTGAGCAATCGAAATCTCCGCACTATTCGCCTCCCAATGCGCAATAGAGGATGTTACGACCTCAAGAGGAGAGAGTAATTTTGAGTTGATTAAAAACGATAAACGCGAGTGGTATAATGCCCAATAATGCGGCGTCATCGCATCCTGATACATACCAAAATAAGGCAAACAATTTTCATTGAAAAATTTGAGTAAGGCGAGTCCTTCCTTGCGTGAGGTTGCCCAAATGAAGGCTTTTGGGTCGATATTTCCAATGGTTTTTACTTTGTTTTTTGTGATTCTATCATAAATCGCTGTGACATCTTTTTCAAAGACTAAAGGCGTAACAGGGACATGGTTTTTGGGTATTTTTTTACGATTTTCGCCATCATAATTCCACTTCCCTGTTAGTGGTTTGTCGCCATCCATCATAATATTATAGCGACGGCGGATGTTGCGATAAAACGATTCCATGAGATAGGTTTTTTTTCCTTTGAAAAAATCACCCAATTCATGTCGTGTACTCATAAAATGTTCTGTGTCAAATGATTGACAGGAAATAGAAGCGGTCTTGCAAAACGATTTCAATTGCTCGTCTACTCGATATTCGTCTGGAAGTTGGTATTCAAAACGTTGAAAACTATGTTTTTTTATGAGGAAATTTAAATTTTCACACAAATCCTGTCGATTATCTGCATCATCTAAATTCCAGTAAATTACTTGATGTCCATCTGTTGTCAAATGCGCTGTAAAGGTCTCCATCGCTGCGAAAAAAGCAACTATTTTTTGAATATGGTGTACGACATAGTCAGTTTCCTGCCGCATTTCCATGATGACATACGTGACATCATTATTCACTTCATCAAACCACGAATGTTGGTGATTGAGTTGGTCGCCGAGTATTAATCTTAGTGTTTTCATTTCGTTATTCGTTGATTCGTTATTCGTTAATTCGTGGACTCGTTAATTCGTCAACTCGCAACTCGTAACTCGCGAACCCGCCAACTCACCCCCTATTTCGCCGGCATTTTTCGCTGCAATATTTCACGTTTTCCCAATCTCGCGCCCATTTTTTGCGCCACTTGAATGGACGCTTGCAGACGAGGCATATTTTTTCTGGTAAATGTTGCTTTTTCATAAGCGTAACGCGAGCTTTCAACTCGCAGCTTGGTGTAGTAAAATTACTTTGGAGTCACAACATCTCTATGTCTATTTTGTTTGGTTATCTGTCAGACAAAAATAGGATTAAGATATGAAAACAGCGAAGAAATACAATTTAGACGAACAAGATATTGACCGCATCGTAGAGATGGCGTGGGAAGACCGCACGCCCTTCGATGCCATTGAGTATCAGTTTGGTATACCTGAAAAGGATGTCATTCAGCTGATGCGTGAGGCGATGAAATTGAGCAGTTGGAAGATGTGGCGCAAGCGAGTACAAGGCAGGGCTACGAAGCACGCAAAAAAGCGTACTTTTACTGAAGGCAGGTATAAATGCTCACGCCAACGTGGTATTTCCAATAATAAGATTTCTAAGCGGTAGCGACTTGTTTCTACGAGAGAATTGGCTTATATTTGTTTAAAATTAACGATTATGACAGCATTAGAAATCAAACATGATCTATTGAAATTAATTGTAGCAACTGACGATACTGATATACTTGGTCAGGTACGGGATTATTTTCAGGGTTTAAGAACAGATACTATTCCTGATGGACCTGATATGTCTATTGAAGAAATTGATAGGCTGCTCCTTCAGTCTGAAACAAGTGAACGAATATCTGACAATGACTTTTGGAAACGTTTCGGGGTATGAGAGATGAAAGGAAATTATTATACGCAGAGGAATTTGAAGAGTCACCATAACTAACAGTGGATTATCTACGCCTCTGTGACGTATCTGAGTATTACATTCTCGGCTTCGTGAGTGATTTACGTGTTTTTATTCACGAAAAGATAGCCCCATAACCTGAATTCCACATGGAGTATCAATATAAACGAACTCCTGAAAAAAGCTTTCGCAGAGCTATTTTTAAAAAGAAATACTATGTCATTTACAAGGTTTATGATGGATGTATAGAGTTCCGATTGTTCATTTCATCGAAACGCGACTTAACCAAAATTTCTATCCAAGATTAATGTCCAACCTACGCATCACCACTATTCAGACCAATCTCCAATGGGAAGCCCCTGCCGCCAACCGTGCGATGTTTGACGCGAAATTGGCATCGCTTGCAGGGCAGACCGATGTGGTCGTATTGCCCGAAATGTTCACCACAGGATTTAGCATGAACGCCGCTGCACTCGCCGAAACGATGGACGGCGAAACGCTACAATGGATGACCAAACACGCCGCCCGACTCGATGCAGTACTCACGGGCAGCCTCATTATTCAAGAAAATAATAACTACTATAATCGCTTGATATGGATGCGCCCCGACGGCAGCTACGAGACTTACGACAAACGCCACCTATTCACGATGGCAGACGAACACCATACCTATACAGCCGGAACAGTACGCCTCGTGACGGAATGGCGCGGCTGGCGCGTGTGTCCTTTGGTGTGTTATGATTTGCGGTTTCCGGTGTGGGCGCGAAATACGGAGGAGTACGATTTGTTGATTTATACGGCGAACTGGCCCGCCATGCGTGCCTATGCCTGGCGCACGCTCTTACACGCACGAGCGATTGAAAATCAGGCTTATACAGTCGGTGTCAATCATGTCGGTAAAGATGGCAAGGGCATTCCTTATTGTGGCGATACGATGGTCGTTGAGCCTTCGGGCGCAGAGATTTTGTATCATAAAGCCGATATAGAAGACGTGCATACGGAGACGCTTTCATGGGAACATTTGCAAAGAGTACGCAAGAAGTTACCTTTTTTGGCGGATAGAGACGCTTTTGAAATGAGCGAGTGAGTGAGTTTTGAATAAGTGAATCATTCTCTTATCCATTCCGTTTTCTTCTCTATAGGTTGGCGTTTTGAGGTCGGTATTGCGCCATCGTAATGTCCGATATAGAAAAAACCCAAGCATTTTTCGTCAGATTTTAAGCCCAAAAAATCGCGCATTTCTTCCTTTTGTATTAGCTTTGGCGAACTCCAATATCCACCTACTTCATAGGATGCTACAGTGAGCCACATATTTTGCACGGCACAGGCTACGGCGCACATTTCTTCCCATTCTGGCAGGCTTTCTTTTGGGTCGCGCTGCATACAAATGACAATCATGTGGCTACTTTGTCGCGGTTTTTGAGCGATTTTTTTGTATTTCTTTTGCTGGAAATTTTCTGCAGGCGTATAGCGTTTGTAAAGCGCAGCGAGCTTATCGCCGAGTCGCGCGAGGGCATCGCCTGTATAGACTTTGAATCGCCAGGGTTCGGTGTGTCGATGGTTGGGCGCCCAGTTTGCGTTTTCCAACAACTGCCGTATGATGTCGTCGCTCACAGGCTGCCCAGTGTACATTTTCGGAAAGATAGAACGGCGGTTTTTTATAATGTCGTTGATGTGCATGTGATTGATTTATTGCTGAATTGTTTTATTGTTTTACTGCTGAATTGTTATTTGGCTGCACAGTTTTCGCGTAGCGAAAACCTTAAACTATTCTTTGGACATTGGGTAATTAGGTAAATTACTCATTATCAATAATTTACGTTGATTTGCGTTTTATTTTAAATTAACTTTATTACAATTTTTATTATGCTGATAAATAGCGAATTATACTTCCGTTAGCCTAATTCCCTAATTCCCCAGCTACCTAATGTCCAAAGTCTAGTTTAAAGCAATAAAACAATAAAGTAATAAACCGATACAACTCCAACAAAAAAACGATGTTCTGGTTGCCCAAAACATCGTTTTAAAGTGTCTGTGATGACTATAAATTAATTTACAGCTTCACCAAGTTCTTTACCAGCTTTGAATTTTACTACATTCTTAGCTTTGATGGTAATCGCCTCTTTTGTACGTGGGTTTCTACCCTGACGTTCCGGACGGTGGTTCACAGAGAAGGTACCAAAACCTACCAATGTTACTTTATTACCATCTTTCAATGTGTCTCTAACAGAATTCAATACAGAATTCAATGCATCAGTAGCTTGCGCTTTGGTCACACCAGCGTCTTCAGCTATTTTGTTGACTAAATCACCTTTGTTCATTATTTATCAGTTTTTATTGATTAGAAAAATCAGGTTAAACAGTTAGTTTAAAAATGTCGGCAAAAATATGTTCTTTTAAGTGAAAACCAAATTATTTATTCAGAAATATTTGCTAAACCCTTGTATTTGTGAGGGTTTTAGGATGTTTTGCGTGCATAAGGCTTGATTTTTGTTATTTTGCGTTCGAATTGGAATTGTAAAATCTTGTACCTATCTTCAATAAAACCTACAAAAATAGATTTGAGTTGAAGATTATAAGATATTTACCCCTTCATGCTCTCGTTTGAAACACATTTAAAATAATTGAATTCGCTATGAAAAAAATACTTTTTTTGCTTTGCTTATTTACGCTTTTTGCTTTATCTTCTACTGTTTTAACTTCTTGTAGTCGAAAAACAGGTTGTCCTATGAATGAAAAAATGGGTCCGAAGACCAGCAAAAATGGACAACTAAAAGTTCCTCGAAAAAGAAAAGCGGCAAGGCTATACTAATGTCTTCGCTAAAAATATTTTCATTATTTTGATGATGCAAAGATATGTTATTTTTCAACAAAAAAAATAGTTTTCGCTATTTTTTTAAGTAAAAAATCACCTTTTTGCTTATTGATTAATGAAAAAACATCAAATTTCAATTCATACAAATTGAAATTTGGTGCTAAGTGAAAGAAATTAAATAAGATGTCCCATAATGCGAAGTATTTTTTTTGTCTAAGGATTTTTTGAAAGCCGCAC
>ENA-ORXM01002302-ORXM01002302.1-marine-metagenome-genome-assembly--contig:-NODE-2302-length-22750-cov-3.429542_pt1 | contig 22750 bp, 16 predicted proteins | sample MGYA00237867_ERZ511480 | MGnify/ENA primary metagenome ERZ511480 (study PRJEB26309, sample SAMN06266103) | marine metagenome | isolation source: Algal blade | place: United Kingdom:Sidmouth, United...
CCGGGGCGGCCACTACAGGAGGGGCAGGCGGAGCGATGGGGGCCTCAGCGACTGCGCTATTATCTTCGACAGCGACAGGTTTTGGCTCAGCAATGGGCACATCAGCTTCTGGCGCGGCTTGCAATACAGCGTCAATTTCGTGAAGCGTCTCAGCTATTTCATCTTGATCTAGGACTGCGGGAGGTGTCGGTTCCGCTATACTAGGATTAATAATTGGAATATCATCGCCGAGCGCTTCATCCCGTTGATCCGGCACAAGCTCTGCGCACATCACATCCAGCAAGCGTTGTTCGCGAACGGGTTTGACCAAATATTTAGAGATGCCAATTGATGCGAGCTCAGCGCTGCTTACCGGCTGATCGCATGAGGATAACATAATGGTTGGAACGCCGGAGATTTTGTCATTTGAGCTGATCATTGCCGCAAGGTCTTGTCCATTCATGGCGGGCATCAGGTAATCCAAAATCAAAAGATCATAAGGCTCACCATCAGTTACGGCGCGGTTGAGTTCGACAAGCGCCTCAACGCCGTCACATACTGCGTATGAGTGCATATTCCATACGCGGCAGCGTTCGGATAAAATTTTGCGGTTAATTTCGATGTCATCGACGATTAAAACCCGTTTTCCCCGGAGCGGCTCAACGTCGCGAACCGTGTCTTTGACATTATTATTTAGAGGCAGGTTCATTTCAAAAATAAATGTTGATCCATCGCCAAATGTCGACTCGACCCACATATTTCCGCCCATTAATTTCACGATACGGCGCGAGATGGAGAGGCCCAGACCTGTGCCGCCATAGACGCGTGTTGTTGAATTATCGGCTTGGGTAAATTTCTCGAATACGGTTTCCAACTTATCGGGCTCAATGCCGATGCCCGTATCTTTGACCTCGACGCGAATAGCGGCTGTTGCGTCGTCTTGGGCCTCCGCAGACACATTAAGCAAGACGTGGCCTTGCTCAGTAAATTTGATTGCATTGCCCATCAGGTTGGTAATGACCTGGCGCAGCCGCCCCGGATCGCCAATAAAATGGCGAGGCATGGCGGGTGAATAATTGACGATAAGCTCCAGATCTTTCTCGAGCGCTTTAGCTGAGACAAGCGACATGACATCATCAACGGCGTCGCGCAGATTGAAACTGACGGGGTCAAGTTCGAACGCGCCCGCCTCGATTTTTGAAAAATCCAGAATATCATTAATAATTGTCAGAAGCGCCTGACTGGAACTGGAAATCACTTTGAGATAATCGCGCTGGCGATCTGTAATATCCGTTTGCTCCAGCAATTCCGCCATGCCCAATACGCCATTCATAGGCGTGCGGATTTCATGGCTCATATTGGCTAAAAATTCAGATTTTGCAATTGATGCAGCGACGGCTTCGTCTTTGGCCCGCTCAAGCTCCGCAGCGACGAGACGTTCTTTGGTAATGTCTTGCATTAATCCGCGAATGGACAGCAATTTTCCATTAGGGTCGCGATTTGCTTTTGAAATGAAATTGACCCAGCGCGTTTCATTGGGATGGGCAATTGTGCGCAGCGTAATTTCTGCGCGATTATTTTCGCCTGTGAGAGTCTTAAGGGAGCCTTTAAACGCGTCACGGTCTTCGCTGTGAATAATGGACAGAATCCCGTATTTATCAAACCCTTCAATTGCCTTGGCAGGTAGAAGATCGCGCAATGTTTTACTGATGTCGTAGGCTTTGGTCACCGCGCAGAATTTCCAGAACCCTGCCTTGCCCATACGCATGGCCTCATCCAGCATTTCGTTCGTATCTACGAGCTCTGTCACATTGTCGCTAATGGATACTGTGCGGCCGCTCGACAGGGCTTTGCGAATAAAACGATGGGCCGTACCATCTCCAAGGCGCACGATTTCGGGAGCCATATCCTGGCCATTTGATACGCGCTGTCTTTGCTCGTCCGGTGTAAGTTTGTTTTTGGTAATCGATTCCGGCGTTAACAAGCCGTTTTCGACCATAAGTTCATGGCATTTTGATAAGGGGTCGCCCGCGCGTAACTGCTCTGATGTCAGTCCGAGTTCGTCATAAACGCGCTGACTGATAAATTCATAATTCATGTCTTTGTCGATGATGCTTACGCCAAGCGGAAGGCTCTCATCCAGAATACGCAGAAATTCATGCGCCCGGGCTTTGTCATACATCGAATTTTTCACGCCGTACCTCTGATTTACAATCAATCAGGGCATAGTGAGGGGACAGTGTTAAAATTTTGCCAAAAAAAGGCCCGGTCTTCAAAGAAGCCGGGCCAAAGTCTTCGCTATACGATTCGGGGAGGAATAAGTATGCGGTGTTCAAACACGTCAGATAAATCTTGTGTGTCGATAAATTATAAATAGCGTGTTTTCACAAAAAGGGCAGAGCCATCGCGTCACGGCTGCTATGCGTATATGCATAGCTTGCGGCGGTTAAACTGGAGATTGCCGCCACGTTTTACTGACCCGAACAAGGAAATCGCGGAAGACTTTGGCCCGAACAGAGCCGCGAAGCTCGGTTGGGTAAACAAAATAGACATCAAAAGGCGTTCCGGTCACTTGCGGGAGCACGCGAACAAGTCTTCGGCTCATTGCGGTCATGTAATCGGGGATGCCGACAATGCCCATTCCGGCTTCGGCGGCGCGCATGATGCCGTGTAGATTGTTCACCGCCAAAATAGGTTTTCGCGGCTGCGCGCCATCTTCCTGTCCGAGGTTAAGGACCCAATTTGCGCTATTGAGACGGCCCGGCGTTAAATCACCGAAGGCAATAAGGTCATGGTCGTCGAGATCTTGAATGGATCGCGGCGCGCCGCGCTGCGCGAGATAGGTTTGGGAGGCATAAAGGCTTTGCGATATTGTACCCAGACGCCGCTCAATCACATCGCCTTGGGTGCTGGGCCACGGGCGCAGCGCGCAATCGACGTCGAATGCCGCCAGATCATGTTCTTCATCTTCGAGGAACAGCTCAACATTAATCAGCGGATAAGCCTTGAGAAATTCCGGCAAGACCGCGCAAAGCCAATTTGATCCGAGCGAAATTGGCGTCGACACGCGGAGCGTGCCTTGGGGCTTGTCGCGGCTGTCTTTGACTGTCGCCACAGCCAAAGCGGCGCGATGAGCCATTTCATCGGCGGCGGCGTAGAGAATGCGGCCCTGTTCGGTTAGCGTCAGGCCGCGCGCATGACGGTGAAAGACGGGGGTGGCGAGACTTATCTCCAGCGCGCTAATCTGGCGGCTGACCGCAGATTGGGAAATGCTTAACCGCTCCGCGGCGCCCGTCAGCGATCCGGCCTCCGCCGCAGCGTGAAAGGTTTTAAGTTTATCCCAATCCAGCGCCTGCGCCATATCTACTCCGCAGCGGCCTTTTCAGCCGCTTCAACTTCCGCCAAATAACGTTCGGCTTCCAGCGCGCCCATACAGCCGAGGCCCGCCGCCGTAACGGCTTGGCGCCAATCTTCGTCTGAGACGTCACCGGCGGCGAAAATGCCGGGAATATTGGTCGCTGTGCTGTCGGCAGCTGTCGTGATGTAGCCGCCCTCATTCATGACGACATGGCCCTTAAAGACTTCAGTCGAGGGCTTGTGACCGATGGCGATGAAGACGCCATGGGTGCTGCGTTCAAATTCTTCGCCTGTTTTTGTGCTTTTCAGGCGCACGCCTGTGACGCCTTTGGGATCGGTATCGCCCAGAATTTCTTCCAGTGTTGTATCCCACAGGATTTCGACTTTTTCATTATCAAAGAGACGCTTTTGCAAAATCTTCTCGGCGCGCAGGCTGTCGCGGCGATGCACTAATGTCACTTTGGAGGCAAAATTAGTCAGGAAAAGCGCTTCCTCAACGGCGGTATTGCCGCCGCCAATAACGAAGACTTCTTTGTTGCGATAGAAGAACCCGTCACATGTCGCGCAGGCCGAAACGCCAAAGCCTTGGAAATAGTCCTCAGACGGCAGGCCCAGCCATTTGGCCTGCGCGCCCGTCGCAATAATCACGCTGTCTGCGGTATAGATCGTTCCGCCATCGCCAATCAGCTTGAACGGACGCACGGTGAAATCGACATCAATGATGACGTCTTCATAGAACTCTGTGCCAAATTTAAGCGCATGTTCTTTGAACTTATCCATCAGCTCAGGGCCGAGGATTTCCGGAAAACCGGGATAATTCTCAACATCAGTAGTTATGGTCAACTGTCCGCCCGGCTGCAGGCCGGCCACGATAGCGGGCTCAAGCATGGCGCGCGCCGCGTAAACGGCAGCCGTATATCCGGCGGGGCCGGAGCCAATGACGATAACTTTGTGATGGACAGTCGCAGACATAGTAACACTCATATTAAGAATTGCGTTTTTGCATAGGTAAGGCGGGTGAGGCCAAGCTGCAAGATGCGGCGGCATTATCACGGCACTTATCCCCGATTATGTGCAGCGCGTGAAAAGACTTGTTTCGCGCATTTATAGCGTCATAAATAGGTCCATGATGAAATATACCCAAACTTTAGCGCTCTGCGCGGCCTCCGCTATTTTCATGGCGGGCTGCGCCGAAACCTCAACACAGGCAACATCTGCCAATATGGCTGAGCCGCCCGCGATTAGCGAATATATGTCCACGCCGTCCATATTGGTGTTCTCGGAAACAAAGCAATGGCGGCACGAAGAGGGCATAGCCGGCGCCGATCTCTTTATGATCGAAACAGGCCGCGAGCTCGGCTACGGTATTTTTACAACGACAAATAGTGCCGTTTTTAACGCCGAAAGCCTCGCGCGGTTTGACGTCGTCGTTTTCAACAATATGACCGGCGATGCGCTAACTCCCGCCGAAGAGATCGCATTTCAAACCTGGCTGGAGGCCGGGGGCGGCTGGGTCGGTATTCACGGGGCGGGCGATAGCAGCCACAAAGACTGGCCGTGGTACTCCGAAACCTTGCTGGGGAGTACATTTATTAGCCATCCTATGGCCCCGCAATTCCAAGACGCCCGCGTTGAGAACCTCAATCCGGCCCATCCTGTGATGAAAGGCTTGCCCGCCGAGTGGGTCCATAATGAAGAGTGGTATACTTTTGATGCGCCCGCTCAAGATTTTGGGCAAATCGTCTTACTTGGCGTCGATGAGAGCACTTATAGCCCGGTCAATACGGTATACGGCGTCGAAGATCTTCGCATGGATCCGGAGGGCAAAGGCCCCGTCGCGCATCCTGTGGCCTGGGCGCGCTGCGTCGGGCAGGGCCGCGCGGTCTATTCCGCGCTTGGTCATCAGGATACCAGCTATAATAAGGCCAATGTGCGCAAGATCATTCAAAATGCGATTTTGTGGGTCGATGGCAAGACCGATCCAGAAGGCGCGGGGTGTGAGACCTAGATCCCGTACGCGAGGCAATCTCCTGCGCTTTAATTCATAACGGCTGTGCGGGCGTCGTAATGCGCCCAAAACAGTTCTGCAATGCGGGCGGTTTCGCGCAGCGGTGCGTAGTCGGCTTTGTCTAAATCTCCATCATAGCGCGACACGCCGCATCGCGCCTGAAGCGCTTCATAAAGATGCTTAAATTTTCCTGCATCTCCCTCCATCGGCAGGCGAAAAACAGGCTTACCCGTCGCGCAGGCCTCGGTCAGCATATTGGTGGATTCTTCGGTCACGAAAATATATTCTGCCCCGCCCAGAAAGGCGAAATAGGGATTATCGCCGCCCTCATGGAACCAGACATTATCGTAATCTGACTCCAGTCTTTGATAGGCTTTGAGGGCGAAAGCCGGCGTGCGGCGCGACGGCGTAATGAGCAGGCTGAACCCTTTCTCAAGCAGGTCCCGGGCCGTCTCAATATGTTTGGCATGGATGGCCTTGGTTAGGCGACGTGTTTTACTGTCTCCGCCAATCAGCATGGCCGCGCGCGGCATCGGAAACTCCAGCAATGTTTGCGAGAAATTCAGCGTATCGACCAATATACCTTCTTCGGTCACGCGGTTAGGCGATCCGATCATGGTTTCTACATTTGGCCCGGATAATTTGTCATGCTCGGGCGCAACGACCAAGTCAAACTCGGCTATATCTGTGCCGGGGTCTTGGACATAAACCGTAAAAATCGTGCCTTCATATTTGCGTTTTAGCGCGCGCAAAGGCGCGATGGCCTGTCGCCCGCATCCAATCGCAATGTCCGCGGTTACGCCGCTAAGCTCATAGCCTTTCAGCGTTTGGCGCATCGCAAATTGCATTGTTGCAGGCAGTGCAGCGAAGGTTTTGCTGTGGGAAATGTGGTGAGTCGCAATGCGCATTGACCGTAGACGCGCGGCCGCTTCGGCCAGACCCATGGCCTGGTTTTCAATGCCGCGCCGTCCGTCAGAGATCACGAGACAGCGTAATGCGCTCTCGCTCATTAGCCGAATTTGACCTTCAGGATTTCATAGCCCTTCGCGCCGCCAGGCGCCATGACTTCGAAAACATCGCCGACTTCCTTGCCCATCATGCCGCGCGATATGGGCGAGGTGTTAGAGATTTTACCCAGCTTCACATTGGCTTCGTCTTCGCCCACGATCTGATAAGTCGACTCTTCGTCTGTGTCTTCATTGACGATGGTGACTGTCGCGCCAAATTTTACGCTGTCTCCGGACATCTTGGAGACGTCAATGACCTGCGATAAGGCCATTTTAGACTCAATCTCTTGAATGCGGCCTTCGATAAAGCCCTGCTTTTCTTTGGCGGCGTGATATTCGGCATTTTCTTTGAGGTCGCCATGCTCGCGCGCAACTGCAATGGCCTGAATGATCTCAGGGCGCTCAACAGATTTAAGCTGCTTTAGCTCTGTTTCCAGCGCTTTGTGGCCTTCGACCGTCATGGGGTATTTTTGCATATCTATGTCCTGCCTGCGGCTCGAATAATCTGTGTCGCTAAATTGCGTAAGTTTTGAATTTAAGAAGCCAAGCGCGTTATTGCAAGCGGTGATATCCAAGAATTGATGATGTCGAAACGCAATTAATCTTCGTCATGGCTTTCATGCGTGCAGGGATATGATTTAAGCTTGTCGCCGTCTTGATCCATAAGGTGGAAGACGACTTTACCCGTTATACCCTTTTTGCCCTTAGGCTTCCCATCAATAATCATCGGATAATACCGCCATAACTCAACGGATTCGATTGATGCTTTTTTGAAGGTACGCTCCGTACAAGTTTTCGCCTTGATATTTATTGGTGCGCCGCCTGCATTGACATCATATGTCACATGACAATGGCCGCTTCTCTTCGCTTTGGCCGGCATGAAGGGGGCCCATCTGTAGAGCAGGTGAACATCCGCGTCTTCGCCGCTTATATCCTGCTTGGTCGGAAGCCGCACGTCGATTTCCATCAAGTAGAGTTGGTCTTTTTCAAGCGTTAAAGGCAAGCCCGCGCTCAAACGCCCAGGCGATGAAAACGTATTATTGAGTTTAAAATTTTTTCCCGTTTCTATATGGCAGGGAAGTTCACACGTTTTGATCTCCTCCCCTGTGTCCCTGTCTGTGACTTTCACAGTAATTGGGATGTCCTTGTCATAGGTGTGGAAGTAGACGCCTCTGTCATATGGGGCTGGACGTTCTTCATCCGCATGAGCAGAAGCGTAGCACCCGGCGAGGGCACCTGCGAATAATAATGCTCGCGTTAATTTCAACATAGCTGCCTCACTGATTATTGGTCTCAATCATCAGTATCATTGTACCACATGTCAAATGAAGGGCTGCTTAACTTCCAAACATATCCTGCAAACTCTGCACCGAAAATTCAGAACTCGCCAAATCGCGAATTGAGGCGACGGCGGCTTTGGCGGCTGTTGCGGTGGTGAAATATGGGATTTTTTGTGTCAGCGCGGTGCGGCGCAGGGAATAGCTGTCCTCTAAGGCCTGCTTGCCGGATGTGGTGTTGAACACCAATACGATTTCGCCGTTTTTCATCGCGTCGACAATATGCGGGCGGCCTTCATGGACTTTTTTGACATATTCGACTTCGATGCCGTGGCGGCGCAGATATTTGGTCGTTCCCCCTGTGGCGACGATGGAGAATCCAAGGCGAATAAGCTCGCGGGCCATATCGGCCATAAGCGGCTTGTGACCTTCGCGCACGCTAATGAAGACTTTGCCGGATTTGGGCAGGGTCACGCCGCCGCCAAGCTGGCTTTTGGCAAAGGCCATGCCGAAGCTTTTGGACATGCCCATGACTTCGCCGGTGGAGCGCATTTCGGGGCCAAGCACCGTGTCCACGCCCGGGAAGCGGGCAAAGGGGAAGACGGCTTCTTTGACGGCGATAGTTTTAAATTCCCGCTCGGAGAATTTGCGGCGGTCCAGATCAAATTCAGACAGCTTCTTGCCGGCCATGACTTTGGCCGCAATTGACGCGACAGGCGTGCCGACGGCTTTGGCCACAAAGGGCACGGTGCGCGAGGCGCGCGGATTAACTTCGATCAAATAAACCGTGCCGTCTTTGACCGCGAATTGAATATTCATCAGCCCGACAACGCCAAGCTCGAGGGCCAGCAATCCCGCTTGGCGCTCCATTTCGTCAATCACGGCGTCCGGTAATGTGTTGGGCGGCAGCGAGCAGGCGCTGTCGCCGCTATGCACGCCGGCTTCTTCGATGTGCTCTAATATGCCCGCGACATAGACATCTTCGCCGTCGCATATGGCGTCAACATCCACTTCAATGGCGTCGCGCAGATATTGGTCAATGAGCAGCGGGGATTTACCCGAGACCTTCACGGCTTCGCGAATATAGCGGCGCAGATGGCCAGTATCTTCGACGATCTCCATACCGCGTCCGCCCAGAACATTTGAAGGGCGAAGGACGACGGGATAGCCCACAGACTCAGCGGCCGCTTCGGCGGATTTTGCGTCGCGGACAATGTCATTTTTCGGCTGATGCAGTTCCAGTTTCTGAACCAAAGCTTTGAACCGCTCGCGATCTTCGGCGCGGTCCAGCGCGTCACGTTTTGTGCCAAGCAGCGGAATGTCATTGGCTTCGAGCGCCTCGGCGAGCTTAAGCGGCGTTTGCCCGCCAAATTGCACGATGACGCCTTTTAAAGTTCCGGCCTGTTGCTCGACATGGAGTATCTCAAGCACGTCCTCGGCAGTCAGCGGTTCAAAATACAGCCGGTCAGACGTATCGTAATCGGTTGATACGGTTTCCGGATTACAGTTGACCATGATCGTTTCATATTTATCCTCCAGCGCAAAGCAGGCATGGACGCAGCAATAATCAAACTCGATCCCCTGCCCGATGCGGTTTGGCCCGCCGCCCAGAATGACAATCTTTTCGCGCTCGGATGGCTGCGCCTCGCATTCGGGTTCGCCGAATATCGGCGCTTCATAGGTGGAATACATATAAGGCGTGATCGCCTCAAACTCTGCCGCGCAGGTATCAATACGTTTATACACGGGCCGCACGCCAAGTTTGTGGCGCAGCGCGCGCACTTCATGCTGCGTCACGCCGCCGGTCATCGCGCGTACTGTATCTGCAATCAGGCCATGGCCCTGCTTGATCGCCGCTCCCATTCCAGCAGGAACGCGCGCTGATTCCAGCGACAGCGCCGCAAGCCGCTTATCCGAAAAGCCCATTGATTTCAGCTGGCGAAGCGCCTGCGCATCCTGCGGCAATCCATTCTGCCGCACCTCGTCTTCGGCTGCCAGTATTTCGGCGATCCGTTCCAGAAACCAATGGTCATATTTGGCGATGGCATGCACTTCATCGATGGTAAAGCCTTCGCGCATTGCCTGCGCCGCGACCAACAGCCGGTCCGGCGTGGCGCGCGATACCGCAGATTGCAGCTCGCTTTTCGATGCGCCAATCAGATCTTCGACATAATCAAACCCGGTCAGCCCGGTCTCCAATCCGCGCAGCGCCTTTTGCATGCTTTCATGAATATTGCGGCCAATCGCCATAACCTCGCCAACCGATTTCATTGCCGTGTGCAACAACGGCTCACTGCCCTTGAACTTTTCAAAGGCGAAGCGCGGTATTTTGGTGACGACATAATCAATCGTCGGTTCAAATGATGCAGGCGTTGCGCCGGTAATGTCGTTGTCAATCTCATCCAAAGTATAGCCCACTGCCAGCTTCGCCGCGACGGAGGCAATCGGGAAACCGGTCGCTTTTGATGCAAGTGCAGAGGAACGCGATACGCGCGGGTTCATCTCAATCACGATCAGCCGGCCATCGGCGGGGTTAACAGCGAATTGCACATTCGATCCGCCGGTTTCCACGCCAATCTCTCGCAATACCGCGAGCGAGGCATTGCGCATGATCTGATATTCCTTGTCCGTCAGCGTCAGCGCCGGTGCGACCGTGATACTGTCGCCGGTATGCACGCCCATCGGATCGACATTTTCGATCGAGCAGATGATGATGCAGTTATCCGCCCTGTCGCGGACAACCTCCATTTCATATTCTTTCCACCCAAGCAGCGATTCCTCGATCAGCACTTCGGTGGTCGGCGATGCTTCCAGCCCGCCGGATACGATATTAACAAATTCTTCCTTGTTATACGCAATGCCGCCGCCAGTGCCGCCCATCGTGAAGCTGGGCCGGATAATGGCGGGCAGCCCGGTGCGTTTCAGCACCTCGCTCGCCTCCTCCATACTGTGCGCGATGCCGCTGCGCGCGCTTTCAAGGCCGATGGCGTCCATGGCATCGCGGAATTTGATCCGGTCCTCCGCCTTGTCAATCGCCTCTGCCCGCGCGCCGATCATCTCAACATCATGGCGTTCCAGCGCGCCATTGCTATCAAGCGAAAGCGCAGTATTCAGCGCGGTCTGGCCGCCCATCGTCGGCAGCAGCACCATCTTCTCATCCGGGAATTTGGCCTTTTCCTTGATGATGATCTTCTCGACAATCTCAGGCGTAATCGGTTCAACATACGTTGCACCATTTTCGCCGACCATGTCAGGATCGGTCATGATCGTTGCCGGGTTCGAATTGACGAGAACAATCCGATATCCCTCTGCCCGCAAAGCCTTAACCGCCTGCGTCCCCGAATAATCAAATTCGCACGCCTGCCCGATAATAATGGGACCAGCGCCGATGATAAGGATGGAATCTATGTCAGTTCTTTTGGGCATTATCTCACCAATCGGTATGAAAAGCAGGCGTTTAATATGCGGACATTCGCAGCCATTTGTCGTGAGCCGCTCATCCCAACATCCCCACAAACTTCTCGAACAGATAGAAGCTATCCATTGGCCCCGGACTTGCTTCAGGATGATATTGCACGCCAAAGGCGCGTTTGCCGTCTATTTCTATGCCGCAATTGCTGCCGTCGAACAGGCTGACATGCGTGGGCGTTACGCCGTCTGGCAGGGTGTCGCCGTCGACAGCGAAGCCGTGGTTCATGCTGGTGATTTCAACGAGGCCCGTTTGATCGCCGGTGAGCCGCTGCACCGGGTGATTTGCGCCGCGGTGGCCCTGATGCATCTTCGTGGTCTTCGCGCCCGCCGCCAGCGCCAGCATCTGATGGCCGAGGCATATGCCGAACATCGGCACATCCGCATCGAGCAATCCCTGGATAACCGGCACAGCATAGGCGCCCGTGGCCGCCGGATCGCCGGGACCGTTGGAAAGGAACACGCCTTCGGGCTCCAACGCCAGAATTTCTGCTAGCGATGTTTGTGCCGGAACGACAGTCACTTTCGCGCCAGCCTTAACAAGGTTTCTGAAGATGTTATGCTTCGCGCCATAATCTACTGCGACGACATGGGGCTTGGCCTCGCCGCCCTCGGCATATCCTTCACCCAGCGTCCATGCGCCGCCAGTCCAATCGCCCTGCCCGCTGCGTGTCACGTCCTTTGCAAGGTCGGCACCCTCCAGCCCGGTCCACGCGCGCGCATCGGCAAGCAACGCATCCATATCGAACACGCCCGCCGCATCATGCGCGATTACCACGTTGGGCGCGCCCGCCATCCTGATCTTGCGCGTCAATGCACGGGTATCCACGCCAGACAGGCCGATGCGCCCCGCGCCGCGCATCCATTCGCCAAAATGCTGCTCATTGCGGAAATTGGACGGGTTTGTTACGTCTTCGCGCACCACACAGCCAAGCGCATGGGCGCTATCGGCCTCCACATCTTGTGCATTCGTGCCGACATTGCCGATATGCGGGAATGTGAAATTGACAATCTGCCCGGCATAGCTGGGATCAGTCATCACTTCCTGATATCCGGTCATGCTCGTATTAAAACATAGTTCGCCCACCGCGGTGCCCTGCGCGCCAAAGCCGCGGCCCCACACCACGCTGCCGTCGGCCAACACCAATACGCCCGTTGCTCCGTTCGGATCTAGGTTTGGCATGTCAAACTAACCGATCCGAAACAACAAACATGCGCGCAGCAGTAATGTCGGTGGTGGCCATGCTGGCATCTCCCGTGAATCGAAATTTATAACAATGTCGCTAAGACGCCGCTGTTAGGGAGGGGGCGGCCCAGCGTCAATGGTGCATTGCACCCTGCCGCCAAATTGCGTGTGGATAAGCTGCGGATTGCCGCTGCGCGTGCCTTGTATCACATCGCGGTGCGTGGCATTGCTGACGCCGGATCGTGCGATAGGGCAACGACAGGAGCAACGAATGCTGAGAGATGATATTAAAGCCGCGCAGATTTCCGCGATGAAGGGCGGCGATAAAGACCGCACGGCCGCGCTGCGTTTGATTTCTGCGAAGATCAAGGACCGCGACATTGAACTGCGCGGAAAGGATGCGGGCGATGATGATGCGCTGGTAACCGATGTGCTGCAGAAAATGGCAAAGCAACGCCGCGAATCAATCGCTATGTATGAAGACGGCGGGCGCGACGAGCTGGCCGCTGCAGAAAAAGCCGAGCTGTCGGTAATCGAGGAATATCTGCCCGCGCAGATGAGCGATGCCGATATGACCGCCGCGATTGAGGCGATCAAAACGGAAACCGGCGCTGATGGCATGAAGGATATGGGCAAGGTGATGGGCCTGTTGAAACAACGCCATGGCGGCGAAATGGATATGGGCAAAGCCAGCGCAGCTGTGAAAGCAGCTTTGGGGTAGCCATGACGCTGACACCGCAATGGCTGGATGAATTGCGGGCGCGGACGAGCTTGTCCGCGTTGATCGGGCGCACTGTTCGCGTGCAGAAGGCTGGCCGGGAATATAAGGCCTGCTGCCCGTTCCATAACGAAAAGACGCCCAGTTTCACGATCAATGATGAAAAGGGTTTCTACCACTGTTTCGGCTGCTCGGCACATGGCGATGCTATTCGCTGGATGACGGACCAGCGCGGGCTTTCCTTTATGGATGCCGTGAAAGAACTTGCCGCCGAGGCGGGCATGGATGTCCCTGCCCCCGATCCGCGCGCAGCAAAGCAGGCCGAACAACGCGCCGGGCTGCATGATGTGATGGCAGCGGCGCAGGAATATTTCACTGACCAGCTTGGCAGTATCGAAGGGGCACAGGCGCGGACATATCTGGAACGGCGCGGGATCAAGCCAGATACTATCGGCACATTCGGTTTCGGCTTCGCACCGGACAGCCGCGGCGGATTGAAGCGCGCGCTTTCCAAATTTGGTGACGATATGCTGATTGAGGCCGGACTGCTGATTTCAGTGGAGGGCAAAGACCCGTATGATCGGTTCCGCGGCCGATTGATGATCCCGATCCGCGATGCACGCGGGCGCGTGATCGCGTTTGGCGGGCGGATATTGGGCGATGGTGAGCCGAAATATCTCAATTCACCCGATACGCCGCTATTCGACAAGGGGCGCACGCTTTACAATCATGATCTGTGTTCGCCAGCGTCGCGGCAAACCGGGCGTGTGATCGTGTGCGAAGGATATATGGACGTGATCGCGCTGGCGCAGGCGGGGTTCCACGATGCGGTTGCGCCTTTGGGCACTGCGCTGACAGAACAGCAGATACAGATGCTGTGGCGTATGACGGAAAAGCCGCTGCTGTGTTTTGACGGAGACAATGCGGGGCAGAAGGCCGCGATGCGCGCTGCGATACGTGCGCTGCCGCTGTTGAAACCCGGGCATAGCCTGAACTTCGTCACCATGCCGGAGGGGCAGGATCCCGACGATGTAATTGCATCATCGGGCGCAGCAGCTTTGGGCATGCTGCTCGATGCCAGCGAACCGCTGGTGCAGAAGCTGTGGTTGCAGGAACATGCCGCCGAACCGCTTGATACGCCGGAGGATCGCGCAGGGCTGAAAGCGCGGCTTCGCTTGCATCTACAGAATATAGCAGATCCTGAAATTCGCCGCCATTATGGTGATGATTTTAATGCCCGGCTCGATACGCTGTTTGCGCGTTCGCCGCGATCCAATGCGCCCAAGGCAGGCCGCGCGAAAACCAGTTGGGGCAAGCCAAGCTATCAACCGCCCGGAGAGGAAACGCGCACATACAGCCGTCACGGCAGCGACTTGCTTATGCGCGGGATATTGGCCAATCTGCTGCGCCGCCCCGAACTGATAGCCGAACACCGCGAGGCGCTGGCGGACATCCAGCCACGCCACAATGAAGACGCGGCATTGCTCGATTCGCTTATATCTGCTTCATACGAAAATGAGGGGCTTGATAAAGGGGGGCTTTCTACCATATTGGGGGAGAAGTTGTATAATAGGGCAAGCGAGCTGCAACATGGAGATGGGAAAGCCTTTGGTTTCAATCGCCAGCACAGCAATGAGAATGAGGACAGCCCTGCCGAGCAATCAGGCCAGTTGAAAGAAGCGATCCAGCTAATGCGGCAACGGCCCGCTTTGCTGGAAAGTCTGGCTTTGGCAACGCGGGCAGCGGAAGCGGATTTGACTGACGAAACCTATGCCGAGCAGCAAAGGCTGCGGAGCGAAAAAGAAGATTACGACAAACGTCTGAGCGAGATGCTGCAATCGCCGGATATTGTGTAGATAAAAATTGGGGTAACTGAAATTGGCTAGTCGCGCAAAATCTGATGATAAGAATGAAAATGACGCGCCGGTCATTGATCTGAACAATGCGGCAATCAAACGATTGCTGACCAAAGCCAAAAAGCGCGGCTATCTCACATATGATGAGCTGAACAAGGCTTTGCCGCAGGACCAGATGTCTTCGGAACAGATCGAAGATGTCATGTCGTCTATTTCTGAAATGGGTGTGAATATCGTCGAGAATGACGAGGAGGCCCAAGAAGAGGCGGAGAAGGAATCGCAGGTCGAGAGTGTCGACAATATATCGGAAAGCGATCCGCGCGCCGTTCAGCAGAAAACCGCGAAGAAAACCGGTGAGCGAACCGATGATCCGGTGCGCATGTATCTGCGCGAAATGGGGGCGGTGGAACTGCTGAGCCGTGAAGGCGAGATTGCTATTGCCAAGCGGATTGAAGCTGGCCGCGATACGATGATCCTGGGCCTGTGCGAAAGCCCGATTACGTTCCACGCTATCATCGATTGGTCAAACGCGCTGAACGAAGGCGAAATGCAGCTGCGTGAGATACTCGATCTTGACGCGATGCTGACGAAGGAACCTGCTCCTGAAAAAATGGAGGAGGAGAATGAAAAGGCCGAAGATAACGGCGAGATAACCGAGGAAGCCGCCGGGCCGTCCATCCGCGAAGAAGAAGAAGTCGAGGACGAGCCGGAGACGATTGAGGATGAAGACGGCAATGTAACCGAACGCCGCCGTCCCGTAGAAGAGGATGAAGACGACAACACGCTGAGCCTTGCACAGATGGAAGAGGCGTTGACGCCTGATGCGTTGGAACGGTTTGCGAAAATTACGTCATTGTTCAAGAAATTTTCCAAGGTTCAAAATGACCGTATGGCTGCGCTTGCCAACGGCGAAGAGCTGAAGAAGGCTTCGGAAAATCGCTATCACAAGCTGCGTGAAGATCTGACCACCGAAGTCGAGAGCGTGAAATTCCACGCGAACAAGATCGAATTTCTGGTCGATCAACTGTATAGCTTTAACCGCCGCCTGACCGCGCTGGGCGGCCAGATGCTGCGGCTTGCTGAGCGTCACAAAGTGCCGCGCCGTGATTTCCTCGATCGCTATATCGACCATGAGCTTGACGATAACTGGCTGGAAAATGTCGCAAAGCTCGATAAAAAATGGGCCAAGTTTGCCGAGAATGAAGCATCGGCAGTTGACCGCATTTATACCGAAGTTTCCGACATCGCAGCAGCGACCGGCATGTCGCTGTCCGAATTTCGCCGTATCGTTAACATGGTGCAAAAGGGCGAGCGTGAGGCGCGGATCGCGAAGAAGGAAATGGTCGAGGCCAATCTGAGGCTCGTGATTTCGATCGCGAAGAAATATACGAATCGCGGTTTGCAATTCCTCGATCTTATTCAGGAAGGCAATATCGGCCTGATGAAGGCGGTCGATAAGTTTGAATATCGTCGCGGCTATAAATTCTCGACCTATGCAACATGGTGGATCCGGCAGGCTATAACACGGTCAATCGCCGATCAGGCGCGGACGATCCGTATTCCGGTGCATATGATCGAGACGATTAACAAGCTGGTGCGCACAAGCCGCCAATTCCTGCATGAGCAGGGCCGTGAGCCTACGCCCGAAGAGATGGCCGAGCGGCTGTCCATGCCGCTTGAAAAAGTGCGCAAGGTGATGAAGATCGCCAAGGAACCGATCAGTCTCGAAACGCCTATTGGTGATGAAGAAGATTCGCATCTCGGCGATTTCATTGAAGATAAAAACGCTATCATCCCCGTTGATGCTGCGATCCAATCCAATTTGAAAGAAACCGTAACGCGTGTTCTTGCCAGTCTCACCCCGCGTGAAGAACGCGTTCTGCGGATGCGGTTTGGTATCGGTATGAATACCGATCACACACTCGAAGAAGTGGGTCAGCAGTTCAGCGTGACCAGAGAACGTATCCGACAAATCGAGGCTAAAGCCCTGAGAAAGCTGAAACATCCGAGCCGCAGCCGTAAGATGCGCAGCTTCCTGGATCAGTAATCCGGCACTAACTATGCAGGCAGCAATGTTTCAGCCTTGCGCGGAAAGCTTCGCAAGTATGCTGCCGTCATGGATGTTACCCTCGCAATTTTCGGTTTAGCTCCGACGAAAATAATATCTCCGCCACCCAGCGTATCATAGCGGTGCGAAATCGTGTAAACTTCTCCTTCAACCTTTTGTGGCAAAGGTAACAGATTGGCACGGCTGGATAGGCTGTGCATCACTATTTCTGGCAGGGAGACATAATGGATAACCTAGCGCGCTCTCAAGGCGACAGTGCCTTCATCAGCTCCTTTGCTGACATATTAGCGGCGCAAGGAAGCCTGCCGGTTATAGCGCCGCTCGACCAATTTTTGAAAGAATGCCGCGAACCCACTGCCCTGCGCCGTCCCGGCCAAGTGGCACGTGCGGCATTGCTTGCAGATATTGCCCATTTCATGTCGGTTTCGCATGGCAGGCATCCCGGAGTTGTCGATCACGCAGCGACAAAAATCATCGAGGATGAAGCGCGCGGCTGGCTGGTTCAAACGATTGATGCCTTTGCCGCGGAACGTAGCTACCTCAGTAAATTGACGGTCAGTGCCGGGCCCATGAACAGCCATAGCGGACAGGAAAAAGTTTCCGGCCTGCTCGCTTCTCAAGCGAAAAGTTTTGAATTGTTGGCAACATCGGACCGCGCCGGATGCGCGGCAGGCGCAGCTATTGCCTTCACGCTCGATTGGCAGACCACGCGTCCGTTGTTCGACAGCGTAGCGTTGCTGCTTGATGTCAAGCCGGGGATATGCACGTTGCCACCCAGCACAGACAGCTTGGCCGTTGTCGCAGCTTTGAGAAAAAGCCCATTGGTGGAGCGTGCCATGCTGTTTGGCGCGCAGCAGTTATTGGCCCAGCAACGCGGCCTTTGGAAGATCATTGCCGCGCGCCATGCCGAAATGCGCGAGCTTTAGCAGCGCGCAACGCCGCGCCAGACCTTTACCGTCACCGATACTCACAGAATCGCAGTTGCATCTGCCCACGCGGAAATCTAAGCCGTTAACTGAACAGTTAACTGCTAAGGACGAGATATGCGCTTTGACGGCACCGACAAATATGTAGCTACCGACGATCTGAAAGTGGCGGTAAACGCTGCGGCCACCCTGCGCCGCCCATTGTTGGTTAAGGGCGAGCCGGGCACAGGCAAAACCGTGCTGGCTCAGGAAATTGCCGATGCGATGGGCGCGCCGCTGATCGAATGGAATATCAAATCCACCACAAAGGCACAGCAGGGCTTGTATGAATATGACGCCGTGGCCCGTCTGCGCGACAGCCAGCTTGGCGATGAGCGTGTTAATGACATTACGAATTACATCAAACGCGGAAAGCTATGGGAAGCTTTCACGTCAAAAGAATTGCCGATCCTGTTGATAGATGAGATTGACAAGGCGGACATCGAATTTCCGAACGATCTTCTGCAGGAACTCGATCGGATGGAGTTTTTCGTTTATGAAACGCAGGAGACTGTAAAGGCGGTCGAACGGCCGATCGTGATCATCACGTCGAATAATGAGAAGGAACTGCCCGACGCGTTCCTGCGCCGCTGTTTCTTCCATTATATCAAATTCCCCGACCGCGACACGATGCAGAAGATTATCGATGTGCATTATCCCGACATTCAAAAAGTGCTGGTGAAAAAGGCGATGGATATCTTCTATGAAGTTCGCGAGGTGCCGGGCCTTAAAAAGAAGCCAAGCACATCGGAGCTGCTCGATTGGCTGAAGCTGCTAATGCATGAGGATATGCCGCTGGAGGTTCTGCAGAACAAGGATCCGACCAAGGCAATTCCCCCGCTTCATGGCGCGCTGCTGAAAAACGAGCAGGATGTGATGCTGTTTGAACGGCTCGCCTTTATGTCGCGCCGCAACGGCGGCGGATAAACCCCGATGTTCATGTCCTTCCTGGAAGAATTGCGGTCTGCCGGAATACAGGCGTCAACGAAGGAGCATCTGGCGTTGCTGGCCGCGCTTGATGCCGATGTTATTGCGCAGTCACCGGAGGAATTCTACTATCTTGCTCGCGCCACTTTGGTGAAGGATGAGGCGCTGCTGGACCGGTTTGACCAGGTTTTCAACAAAGTGTTTAAAGGCATTTTCACCAATTACGGCACCGAAGAAACCGAAATCCCGATAGACTGGCTGAAGGCCGTGGCGGAAAAGATGCTGTCTGAAGAAGAGATGGCCGAAATTGAAAAGATGGGCAGTTGGGATGAGCTGATGGAGACGTTGAAAAAACGTCTGGAGGAGCAGGAAGGGCGGCATCAGGGCGGCAACAAATGGATCGGCACGGGCGGAACATCGCCCTATGGCAACAGCGGCTATAACCCCGAAGGCGTGCGGATCGGCGGCGAATCGAAACATAAGCGCGCGGTAAAAGTTTGGGAAAAACGCGAATTTGCAAATCTTGACAGCACCAAAGAGCTGGGCACGCGCAATATCAAAATTGCCATGCGCCGCCTGCGCCGCTTTGCCCGTGAAGGCGCAGCGGAGGAGCTGGATATTGACGGCACGATACGCGGCACAGCACGGCAAGGCTGGCTCGACATTCAGATGCGGCCCGAACGGCGCAATGCGATCAAAGTGTTACTGATGCTCGACGTAGGTGGATCGATGGATCCGTTCGTGAAGCTGTGCGAGGAATTGTTCAGTGCAGCGACGGCCGAGTTCAAAAATCTGGAATTTTTCTACTTCCACAATTGCCCGTATGAAGGGCTATGGAAAGACAATCGCAGGCGCTTTTCGGAACGCACACCGACGATGGATGTGCTGCATAAATTTCCGCATGATTACAAATTGATATTCGTAGGTGATGCCGCGATGAGCCCGTATGAAATTTCGCATCCCGGTGGATCGGTTGAACATTTCAACGAAGAAGCCGGCGCCACATGGATGCAGCGGCTCACCAATACCTACCCTGCTTCTGTCTGGCTGAACCCTGTGCCAGAAAAGCAGTGGAGCTATTCGCAATCAACGAAAATCCTGAGAGAAATCATGAATGATCGGATGTATCCGTTGACGATAGACGGATTGGACGATGCGATGCGCGAACTGGTGCGCAAGAATTAGCGGTTAATATAGCAGGAAGGGCCTGCGCTCCTCCTCCCATGCCGCTTCGTCAATTTTGGCAAGCCGATCCAAATCTTCAGGCTGCGCTGCGTTATCATCGACCCATTCGCGCAGCAGCGGCGAACCGTTGATCACGTCGATCGCCAGAACATCCTCGGTATATTCATAGGCGAAATCGTTGCCGCGCCAAATCTGGTAATCAGGATAAAGCCGCCGGATTGCCTTGAATGTCAACGCCTGCAATCGCCATGGTTTGAACTGGGCATGATTGTATTGAGGGCCTTCAGCATGGATATGAATACCGTGGCATAACTGCCCTGAATGTTTGTGAAAAGTGGGTTCAAACCAACATTCACGCAAGATGGCGCCATGACACCAGGCCGGGGCAAGCGCTTCTATTTCTTTCAACACCGCGAGCGCATCAATATCGGGCGCGCCATACAGAAATTCCAATGGCCGGGTTGTCCCCCTGCCCTCGCTCATCGTCGCGCCTTCGAGCATTACGGTACCGGCATAGGCGCGGGCCATATTTACGTTCGCTGCGTTCGGGCTGGGGTTGATCCAGATGCGGTCTTCCGGCCAGCCAAAGCCGGGCGCAGCGTCGGGAGCATAGCCCTCCATTTCGATCACGCGATAATCGGTATCCAAACCGAAATGCGCGATGAACCATTGGCCCAGTTCCCCAAGCGTCAGCCCGTGCCGCATCGGGATCGGCCCGGCGCCGACGAAACTTTCATAACCCGTACGCAGCGTTAATCCCTCAACCGGACGACCTGCGGGATTGGGGCGGTCAAGAACCCACACTGTTTTGCCGTGCTGCGCCGCTGCTTCAAGGATATACAGCAACGTCGTGATGAAGGTATAAATGCGGCAACCCAGGTCCTGCAAATCGATCAACACAATGTCGAAGCTGTCCATCATATCAGGCGTGGGCCGCCTAACTTCGCCATACAGGCTGAATACCGGAATATCATGGACAGGATCGCGGAAGTCCACGGTCTCCACCATATTGTCCTGCTTATCACCGCGCAGGCCATGCTGCGGCCCGAATGCAGCCGTCACGTTGATATCGTCCAGCCTAGCCAGCGCATCGAGGCTGTGCGTCAAATCCTGCGTAACCGAGGCAGGGTGCGCCACCAAGGCAACGCGCTTTCCGGCAAGCGCGCTGCGCAGTTTGTGGTCCGATATTAAACGATCAATTCCATTCTTCATGCCTCTGTCGCTGGCACCAGTTGATGCATAAAGCAATCGGGATCATGGAAATCTGCCGGTCCTTCGCCGTGGCGCAATGCCCAAAGTGATTTGGTACCCTGCGTTTCTTCGATGATGGCGCAAATCGCCAAGTCGAGCGGTTGGCGATGATATTTGGCGGGAAGCATGATGGCCGCATTGACGAGATATTGCTCGCCGTCAGCTTTGCTGTCTATGTGCGGAATATCGCTGTCGGGCGTCGTCATTTCGGCGCGGTAGCCGGCAAAACCATAACACGCCCAGTCACCCGACGGCGCGAGATTATATTCCAGATACTCTGCCGCGCTTTTCGTTTTCACAAAAACTTCAAGGCATGTGGTTTGCCACAAATTATCGAGCCTTCTGGGCGGAGTGCGCTCGCCCACCTCGATATTGTGGGCCGCGCTTTCAATCACGTAGCGCATCAGCAAGTTGCCTTTGTGATCAACCGATGCATGCGCGCTGGCGCCTTTCACCCGTTTGGCCGGATGCGCGACGTGACAGTGCAAAGCCAGCATATTGTCCAAACCGTTTCCCCCTGCTAATCGCCGCGCCATGAACATTAACGCATCAGACCTCATGCGCATACTCAATGCGCGCGGATATATCCACCAGATAACTGATTTGGAAGGATTAGATAGCCTGGCAACGCAGCAGATCGTGCCGGGATATATCGGCTTTGATGCTACCGCCTCCTCGTTGCATATTGGCAGTCTGGTGCAAATTATGATGCTGCGCCGTTTGCAGCAGGCAGGCCATAAACCCATCGTGGTTATGGGCGGCGGCACGACGAAGATCGGCGATCCATCGGGCAAAGACGAAGCGCGCAAAATGCTGACCGACAGCGACATAGACAGCAATATCGCCTCCATTCGTAAATGCTTTGAAAACTTCCTTACGTTCGGCGACGGACCCACCGATGCAGTCATGATCAACAACGCCGATTGGCTCGACCATCTGGATTATGTGCCGTTCCTGCGCGAAGTGGGGCAGCATTTCACGATCAACCGGATGCTGGCGTTCGATAGCGTGAAATTGCGGTTGGACCGCGAACAACCGCTAACCTTCCTCGAATTCAACTATATGATATTGCAGGCGTATGATTTCCTCGAACTGTCGCGGCGCTATGGCTGTCTTTTGCAGATGGGCGGATCGGATCAGTGGGGCAATATCGTGAACGGCATTGAATTGACCCGCCGGATCGATGCGCGTTCGGTGTTTGGCCTGACGACCCCGTTGATTACGACAGCGGACGGCGCGAAGATGGGGAAAACGGCCAATGGTGCGGTGTGGCTGAACGAAGATATGCTGCCCGCGTATGACTATTGGCAATTCTGGCGCAACACTGATGATCGTGACGTGGGCCGTTTCCTGCGGCTGTTTACCGATTTGCCTTTGGACGAGATCGAACGGCTTGAAACGCTTGGCGGCGCGGAAATAAACGCTGCGAAAGAAGTGCTGGCCAATGAAGCGACCTCGCTTTGCCGCGGCGACGATGCCGCGCGCAACGCAGCCGAAA